>Ga0302221_10000337_pt1 | contig 36770 bp, 10 predicted proteins | sample II_Palsa_E2_1_FD_193517 | JGI IMG/M metagenome (GOLD analysis project Ga0302221, IMG submission 193517) | Peat permafrost microbial communities from Stordalen Mire near Abisko, Sweden - II_Palsa_E2_1 | ecosystem: Environmental > Terrestrial > Soil > Palsa > Peat permafrost | place: Sweden... | reverse complement strand
TAATTTATTTTTAATTTTATAAATAAATTAATAAAATAAAAATAAAAAATTTAAAACTTTTAATAATAAAATATATTTAAATTAATAAATAAACTAAAATAATTAATTAAATTATTAATATTTATTTAAAATTATTTATTAATTATTTTTAAAATAATTAAAATAATTTTAAATAAATATTAAATATTATTAAAATTATTTATTTTTATAAATTAATAAATTTTTTTTTTAATAATTAATTATAATTATAAATTTTAAATATTAAAATATATATATAATAATAAATAAAAAAATTAATAATATTATAATATATATTAAAATTTATATAAAATAAATTTTAAAATATTAAATTAAATAAATAAATAAATAAATAATAATAAAAATTTAATTTTAGTTTAAAAAATTATATTTATAATGACTGACGCTATTATAGGATCTATCGTACTTTAAGATATTTAATGTCTTAATATAAAATTAATTAAGTTAATAAAAAAAGTATTTAAGTCGAGATTCTTTTTTTTATTCTTAAGCTTTAACTTAATATTTTTAAATATAACTAGATTATATTAAATTTTATACTTTTTTAATCTTTATAATAATCTCGTTATTATATAATATTAAATTTACTTAATCCGGCTTATAGAAATAATTAATATATTTTTAATAAAGAATCCGGATTATTTTTAAAATATAAAAAATAAAATATTATATTTAATATTTAATATAAGATATATAAATAATTAATTTTGGTTTATTAATTTAAAATAAAATAAAATAATAATTAATTCTTTATTGACTTAAAATAAAATAAAACTTATATTTTTTATAATTTAATTAATCTTAAAATTAAATCTTTAACTAAAATAAATAATATTATTTTTTATAATCTAATTAATCTCAAAGTCGGACTTTTAGTTAAAATAAACAATATTTTCTTAAAATAAGACGACTATTAATTTTTTTTTATTAAGTTAAAATAATAAAGACTTTAAGTTAGTTTTAGTCTATTGACTTAAAATAAAAAAAGATAATCGCTAATTTTAGTCTATTATTTTTAGACCAAGAAACTAGCTTAAAACTTTATATTAATTTTAGTCTATTAATCCCAAATAAAAAAAAATAATAAATAATTTTATTTTATCTTTTTTAGCCTTATTATAATAAATATTTATTATAAGCTAGGTCTTGAAGAGGCCGGGCCCAATAATATCCTTCAGGAGGACGACATCCTCTAGTCTATTATTCCTAAATCTAAAAATAAAAAACGGGAGTATATTAAGACTAAGGATATTAAATTTAATATTATAAATATATATTACCGTAAAGGATATTTTAACTTTATCTCGACAAAGAATATTATTAAATTATTAATTAAGTTTAAGAATTAAATAATTAAAAAAAATTTAAAATTAATTTAATTAGTTTATAAATAAAAAATTTATTAAAAATTATTTATTTATTTTAAAAAATTTATTAATAAATATATTAAGTTTAACTAAAATTTTTATTAATATATTAATTAGTTTATAAAATAATTTAATAAATAAAAGACTTTTATTAAAAATTATTATAATAAAAAGTAATTAATTTTATTAGATATAATAAAATAAAAAAGAAAGTGAATAAATTTTTAAATAAATTAAAAAATCTTTTTTAAAATATTATAATCTAGTTTTAAACAAGAATTTTTTATTTTTATTTTTATGACTAAAAGTTTTTTTAAACATTAAAGATTTATTAAAATTAAAGATCTTGTTTTCTTTATAAAAAAAATAATTATTTTATTAATAATTAAATTTTTAATATAAAAAATAAATTAATATAAAATTTTTATAAATTTAATAATAAATTTCTTAAAATTATTTATATTATTTATCTGGTGTCTAATAAAATCAAGGACTTTATTAAAAATTAATTAAAGCCCGATTTAATTAATTTTATTTTTTAGTTAATTAAATTTTTAAAATCCTTTAATAAGTTTATAATAAGAATAAGGAAATAATCCAATAGAAGGCCAAAGAGGAATATTAAAGACTTAAGTAAAAAAATAAGTTTTTCTTGATCTTTTAAATAAATGTCGTATTTTAAGGATATCGATAAAGATATTATATTATAACTAAGTCGAATTAATTAAATATAAAAGAAGTGAGTTTTTAAAGTCCTTGGATTTAAAAGAGTAAGAAGTTATTAAAAGCTTGATTTTTTTATTTATATAGGAATTTTAGTCCCTTATATATTCGTTAATTATAAATTTAAATCACTATAATTAATAATTAATTTTAAATTAAAACTACTAGTATATATATAACACTTATTAATTATTATAAATCTTTATAAATTAATACTTATTATTATAAATTAGTTAACTTGATTTTAAAGTAAATATTCCTTATTTTAAATATTTAAATTTAGTCTAAATACTAAATTCTTTAATTCTTTAAACCGGACTAATAATAATTTAGTGATTTTTAATAACCGTAAATATTAAGCGAATTAAGTGAATTAATTTTTATATAATAATAGATTATATTAATTATTATTAATTTTAATTCCGCCTTAATTATATTAATAATAATTAAGTTATTTAGTTTTAACTTAAAAAATTTATTAAAATATCTCTTAAGCTTTTAAATAAAAAATTAAGAACTTTAATTTAATAACTGACGTATTTATTTATAATAATAAGTCTAGTAATTAAAATAAAATATTTAATATAGTTATTAATTAAAATATAAATTTTTTAATATTTAAGTATTAATAATTTTTAAATAATTAAATAATAAATTCTTATACTTTAAATATAATAATATTTTTATTAGTAATATTTAAATAATAATATATAATTATTTAAATGCGATATACTTTTTTAATAAAAATATTATTATTTAGAACTAAATTAATTTAAATTTTAAATAAATTAAAAAATCATTAAATTTTGATTTATTTAATGGTTTTATTAATTCATCCGCTTTTTAATTTTTAGAGAATATATAATTAAGGTCTATTATATCCTTAATTATTAAATCTTTTATATAGTGATATTTTATTATTATATATTTAGTCCTTTTATAAAAAATTAGATTTTTAGCTAATAATAAAACTTTATTATTATTAGTATAAATTAGGAATTTATTTTATTTATAATATTTTAATTTCTCTAATAAGGCTTTAATATAAATAGTCTTTTTTACTATAGTATTAATAGTTATATATTTAGTTTTTATAATACTTTAAGCTATAATCGATTATAATTTAGACTTCTAATTAATTATATTTCCGGTATATAATATTAAATAATTATTAATTGATTTAGTAATTTTAATATTATTTACGTAGTCGGCATTATAATATTTATTTATAAAGTAATTTTTATTTTTATAATAAATTATATTATAGTCTTTAGTATTCTTTAAATATTTATATATTCTTTTAACGATAATAAAGTAAATATTATTAAGATTAAATACGTAATAAATTAATTTAATAATTATATATATAATATTTACTCTAATATTAAGTATTATATATAATAAAAAATCTATAAGTATTTAATATAATATAATTTATTTTTTATTAATTTATTCTTTATTAGATTTTAATTTAATATAAGAATTTATAAGTATAGACTTTATTTTAATATCTTATAAATTATATTTATTAAGTACTTTATTAATATAAATAGCTTGACTTAATTTAATAAATCCTTTATTAATATTAAAATTAATATTAATATCTAGATAGTCTTTAATAACTCCTAAATTCTTAATTTTAAAGTCTTAATTTATTGATTTAATAAAGTCGTTAAATATAATATTATTAGGAGCTAAAATAACTAAATTATCGATATATAAATAAATAATAACTTTAGTATTATTATTTATAAATAAGTATACTTTGTTATTTAAGGACTTAAATCTTAATTGTAAGAGCTTAGGTTTTAAAGTATAAAACTATATTTAAGCTAATTATTTTAATCTATATAATACTTTATTTAATAATAATATATAATTAAGGTAATTAATATTTATAAAACCTTTAGATTATTCTAAATATAATAAAGTGTCGATATTTCCTTGAGTAAAAGCTGAAATTATATCCGCTTTAAATATAATTAAGTTATTAAATATAGCTAATACAAATACTAATTTCCAAGTTATTTATTTTATAACACTAGTATAAGTCTTAATATAATTAAGTTTATATAATTATTTAAAGTCTTTAATAATAAATCTTGATTTAAATATAAGACTTAAAGTATTAATATTCTTAATTTTATATATTCATTAACTTTTTAATACTTTAATATTTTTAAATCTAGAAATTAATTCCTAGGTATTATTATTATTTAAAGTATTTAGCTCTAATTTTATAGATTTAATCCATTCGTCTTTATTTAAGATATTTATAATTTCTTTATATAATTTAGATTTAATTAAATCTTTAATTTTAATTTTAAAATTTTTATTCTTAAAGATTAATTTATTGTTTTTATCCTTAAAGACGGATTTATTATCTTTATTAATTTTATTAATTTTTTTAAAGTTATAATTATTTTTTAAAAAAATTATTAATACTAAGGTTTTTATTTTTATAATTATAAAAATTAATATAACTAATATTTATATTTTTTTTAAAAATTAATTTTTTATTAATATTTAAATTAAATATTAATAAATTATTAAAATTATTATCTTTAATGATTTTACTAAAATCTCTTAAATTTTTTAAATTATTTAAATCATTAAATTAATAATTTTCATGATTTTTAAAATTAAAATCAATATTTATTCCTTAATTTAATAAATTTAAATAAACTAAAAAAATAATATTATAAATATTTAATTATATAATATTTATATTAAGTCTAGGTGATTTACTAGATCTAGTATATTAATAATTAGGATTTAATTTATCTAAATTATTATTATTTTAATTAATTATTTCCTTATTGACTATTTAATATATTTTAATTTATTTTAATATTATAGATAAACTTAGTTTATTATTATTATAAATATTATTATTATTATTATTTATAGATTTTTTATTATAAATCAATATATAATTATTATAATCAAGAGATTTAATTTTTAAAAATATATTATAGTTTTTTTTAAACTTATAATTATTTTTATAATTTAATTCCTCTTTAATTATTATATTTTTAATAATAATAACTTTATTATCTTTTGGTATATAAATAATAAAATTATTAAAGGACTTAAATCTTATTAATATATTCTTTTTAGACTTATTATTAAAGTTTTTATTTTTCTTAGTTATTTTAGGAATTAAAATATAATATAAAGACTTTAATATCTTTATATAAAATAAATTAGATTTTTATTTAATTATTAATTTATAAGGACTAATATTAATTATATTATTATAAATATAATTTTTAATATAAGTAATTCTTTAAATTAAAATCGATTATAATTTTAATAAAATATTTTTATAAAAATAAATTAATATAATATATTTTAATAAATATAAATATCGGATTTAAATTTAATAATATAAATTTATATATATTTATTAGCGCGATAAATTATAATAAATATATAATTCTTTTTTTTTAATTCTTTAATTTTAAATAAACCTAAAATATTATAATCGATAAATTTAAATATATTAATAGAATTATTAGATTTTCGGCTAATAATTTCTTTAAATTTAATATAATAATAATTATCGCAATTATATAAAATTAAATTAAATTTAGGGATTAATATTCTTATTAAGTTTTTAGTACTTTTAATAATATAATTTTTATTAATATATAAAAATTTCCGGTAATATAAATTTAATAAAGAATTGTCTTTATTATTTAAATTTAATATCGGATTTTTATTAATTATATTAGAACTATAATTAATAATATTATAAATTATAAATTCTAATGTCTTATAATTTATAAAGACTTTATTTAAAAAATAAATATTTAAATATTATATAATATTAGTTATAAAATTATTATTATTATAATTTAATATTATTATATTTTATTTAAATAAGATTTCCTAATCTTTATTTATTAATTCTTTTAAGCTTATTAAGATTGTTTTAATATTTGGAATATAATTAATGTTTTTAATAAATAAAGTCTTATTATTTATTATAACGGAAATATTTTTAATATTTTTAATAAATAATTTAATTCTATTAATTATAATAATCGATTTATTATTAATTAGCTTATAGTCTAATAAAATATTTTTATAGGGTATATAATACTTAGATATTCCTGAGTCTAATATAAGTATTTTATTATTATTATTTTTAAAATTATTATTATAACTAAAAGCTTTAGTTTTTTTAATAACTTTATTTTTAAAAATATTCATAAACTCTAATTCTTCTTTAGAGTTTTTAGCACTAATATCCTTAGTTATTTTTAAAAAAATATTATTAGTATTAATTTTATTAATATTATTAAAATTATTATTAATAATATTATTATTTTTTAATAAAGTACTTATAATTATTTTAATAGATTATTTCTTTTTATAAATAACTTTAGATTTTTTAGTATTTTTATAATATTTTTTAAAGGTTTTAGTCTTATTATTTAAATTAAAATTAAAATAATTATTCTTTAATTCGGGATATTTAATAAAATATTTATTCTTAATATATTTCTTTTTATTATAGTATTTATAATAAGACTAATTATTATTAAAAAAGGTCTTATTAGTTTTTAAATTAATATTAGAATTAAATTAATCTTTCTTTAATATTAAATCATTAACTAACTTAAGTATATTAATTTCCTTAATATCTTTAATTAATTTCTTGTATTTATGAGATATATAATTATTGTATTGACTAGGTAATTCTTTTAATATAATTCAAGCTATATGTCGTATTTTAAGGATATTAATAAAGATATTATATTATAACTAAGTCGAATTAATTAAATATAAAAGAAATGAGTTTTTAAAGTCCTTGGATTTAAAAGAGTAAGAAGTTATCGAAAGCTTAATTTTTTATCTATATAGGAATTCTAGTCCCTTATATATTTATTAGTTATAAATTTAAATCACTATAATTAATAATTAATTTTAAATTAAAACTACTAGTATATATATAACACTTATTAATTATTATAAATCTTTATAAATTAATACTTATTATTATAAATTAGTTAACTTGATTTTAAAGTAAATATTCCTTATTTTAAATATTTAAATTTAGCCTAAATATTAAATTCTTTAATTCTTTAAATCGGACTAATAATAATTTAGTGATTTTTAATAATTATAAATATTAAATAAATTAAGTAAATTAATTTTTATATAATAATAGATTATATTAATTATTATTAATTTTAATTTTATTTTAATTATATTAATAATAATTAAGTTATTTAATTTTAACTTAAAAAATTTATTAAAAATTTTTTTAAGCTCTTAAATAAAAAGTTAAGAACTTTAATTTAATAATTAATATACTTATTTATAAAAGTAGGTCTAGTAATTAAAATAAGATATTTAGTATAGTTATTAGTTAAAATATAAGTTTTTTAATATTTAAGTATTAATGATTTTTAAATAATTAAATAATAAATTTTTATACTTTAAATATAATAATATTTTTATTAGTAATATTTAAATAATAATATATAATTATTTAAATGCGACACTATAATAGATTTATTAATAAATTAGTCTAATTTATTTAAATAAATTAAAAATAATTAAATATTATTAATATATTTATTTATATTATTAAAAGAATTATAATTAATATCGATAATTTTATCGAAATAATAATTAATTAATTCTAAATTAATAATACTAAAAGTATTAATAATACTGTTATATAAGTCCTTAATATTAGTTTTATCCTTAAAACGGTCGTTATTATCGTTCGAGATAATCGATTTAAATATTTTTAAAGTACACTTATTATTTTGATTAAATTCGATTAGTCGGTCGATATATCTAGTGCCTAATTTTTTTAAAAAAAAGTCTAAATTATAGGCGCTAGTCTCTTTATTACTTTCTTTATCTCTAGTAATTATAATATCGTAATATAAGGCCTTATTAGACTTAGATTTGGATTCATTAATATAAGATATATATTTATTTATTTTTAAAAATAAATCGGTATTATTTTTTTACTTTATATAATTAAAGTATTTAATTAAAAAATTTTTTTAAAAGATAAAAAACTAGTTATATTTAAATATTATAATTATTTCCTTATTATAATATTTAAGTTATATTTAAATAATTCTTAAAACTTTAGTTTTAAGATAAGGATATATTAAGCGTTAAAGATTTTTAAGCTTAAACTATAATCTCTTAATTATAACTTAAAATAATATTTTAATATCTTTAGTATTTTTTAAGGACTATAATAGACTTAAAAATATATTTTTTATATTTTTTAAATACTAGACGTTATATAAGTCTATATTAAAAATTATAGCCTAATCGGGTTAGTGAGACCCGATTAATCAATATTGTTTTATATTTAAAGTTTTATTTATATCGCATTTAAATAATTATATATTATTATTTAAATACTATTAATAAAAATATTATTATATTTAAAGTATAAAAATTTATTATTTAATTATTTAAGAATTATTAATACTTAAATATTAAAAAATTTATATTTTAATTAATAAATATACTAAATATTTTATTTTAATTACTAGATTTATTATTATAAATAAATATATTAATTATTAAATTAAAGTTCTTAATTTTTTATTTAAGAGCTTAAGAGATATTTTAATAAATTTTTTAAGTTAAAACTAAATAACTTAATTATTATTAATATAATTAAGGCGGAATTAAAATTAATAATAATTAATATAATCTATTATTATATAAAAATTAATTAATTTAATTTATTTAATATTTATGGTTATTAAAAATCGCTAAATTATTATTAGTCCGGTTTAAAGAATCGGAGAATTTAATATTTAGACTAAATTTAAGTATTTAAAATAAAAAGTATTTACTTTAAAATTAAGTTACCTAATTTATAATAATAAGTATTAATTTATAAGAATTTATAATAATTAATAAATATTACGTGCGTACTAGTAGTTTTGATTTAAAATTAATTATTAATTATAGTGATTTAAATCTATAACTAATAAATATATAAGGGACTAGAATTCCTATATAGATAAAAAATTAAACTTTCGATAACTTTTTATTCTTTTAAATTCAAGGACTTTAAAAATTTTTTTTTTTATATTTAATTAATTTGACTTAGTTATAATATAATATCTTTATCGATATCCTTAAAATATAATATAATAATAATATTCTTAGTTTAATAAAAAATATTATTTATCGGACACTTTCTTTTATTTATTATTATAATAAAGTAAGAGTACTCCCATCTTTAATTTATTAATTAATAAATATAGATTATTATAGGTCTATATCCAAGTCTTTAAAACAAAGTTATAACGAGCGTATAAGTTATAATCTCTTGATTATATATTTATAAAAATAAGCGATTGCGCTATCCATAATGGATAATATATAAATTAATTATTATAATAATATCGAACTTAATTTATTAAGTTCGATTTATTATAAATAATTTTTTATATAAAGGATTCTAGTCCTGACTTTCGACCTTAAGTATTATATTATTTATAATAATTTATATTAGATTATATTTGGCTATATTTTAATATATTTTAATTATTTAGAACGACTATATAACTATCGGTCTAAATATATTATTATTATATATAATTTATACGAATATATATTTTAAATATATCTCTAGTATAGTCTTAAATTATTCGGTTATATATAAATAATATATTTATTTAAGAATAAATTATTATATTTTTTATAAGTCGATATTATTATTATATATATAATTCCGAATATTAGTTTTAAAAATTACTTATAATATTTAAAACTAGTTATTATTATTATAATAATTAAAAAAATATTTAAATAAATAAAATTTAAATAAAATAATCGATAATAAATAAAGGACTTATAAAATTTAACTTAAAATTAATCTAAAGATTTATAATTTATTATTATTTTATTTTAAATTTATTTCATAAATTAAAAACTTATTAATTTTTGCTAGCGGCTCTTTTATTTAATAAAAGAATTTAATTTTAGCTTAAATTATACAATAAATAAGTCTTTCTTAAAGTTATTTATTAGTTTTTTATTATTATTTATTAAATTAAAGAATGATTTAAAGACCTTAAATTAAGACTTAAATTATAAAATAAAAGTATTTTATAAATTAATATTTTTTATTATCTTAAAAGTCTAACTTTTATGACTTAAAATAAAATATAAGTAATATTAGATTATTTTATTTTATTTATTCTTAAATAAATTTCTTTTGCCAATAATAGGACTTTTAAAATAATTAAGGAAATTTTTATTTTATTAATTATTTAAAAGCTTTTTATTAATATTAAAAAGTTATAATTTAAATAATAAATTTATAATTAATATTAATATTTAACTCTTAAAGAATTTTTATTTTTAATAAATTTTTAAAGTTTTAAATAAATAAAACTTTAAATATAAAACGACATTAATTAATCGGGTCCCACTAATCCGATTAGACTATAATTTTTAATATAGACCTATATAACGTCTAGTACTTAAAAAATATAAAAAATATATTTTTAGGTTTATTATAGTCCTTAAAAAAAAATACTAAAGACATTAAAACGTTATTTTAAGTCATAATTAAAAGATTATAGCTTAAGCTTAAAAATCTTTAACGCTTAATATATCCTTATCTTAAAACTAAAGTTTTAAGAATTATTTAAATATAACTTAAATATTATAATAAGGAAGTAATTATAATATTTAAATATAACTAGTTTTTTATTTTTTAAAGAAAATAAATTAATTAGACACTCTAATTATATAGAGTAAAAAAATAATACCGATTTATTTTTAAAAATAAATAATTATATATCTTATATTAATGGATCTAAATCTAACTTGAAAGTCTAATAAGGCCTTATATTATAGTATTAAAATTAATAGGAATAAAGAAAGTAATAAAAAGACTAGTGCCTATGATTTAGACCCTTTTTCAAGAGAATTAGACACTAGGTATATCGACCGACTAGTTAAATTTAATCGAAATAATAAGTATATTTTAGGAATACTTAAATTAATTATTTTAAATAATAATAACGATTATTTTAAGGATAAAATTAATATTAAGGACTTATATAATAATATTAATATTTTTAATATTATTAGTTTAGAATTAATTAGTTATTATTTCAATAAAATTATTAATATTAATTATAATTCTTTTAATAATATAGACAAATATATTAATAATATTTAATTATTCTTAATTTATTTAAATAAATTAGATTAATTTATTAATAAATTTATTATAACTTAGATTATATTAAAAGAATTATCTAGTTAATATAATAATTATATATTTTATAAATATAAAAAATTAATTAAAAATATTAAGGAAATTAATATACTTAAGTTAATTAGTGATTTAATATTAAAGAAAAATTAATTTAATTCTAATATTAATTTAGAAGTTAATAAAATCTTTTTTAATAATAATTAGTTTTATTATAAGTATTATAATAAAAAGAAATATATTAAGAATAAATACTTTATTAAATATCCCGAATTAAAAAATAATTATTTTAATCTTAATTTAAATAATAAAATTAAAACCTCTAAAAAATATTATAAAAATACTAAAAAATCTAAAGTTATTTATAAAAAAAAAAAATCTATTAAAGTAATTATAAATACTTTATTAAAAAATAATAATATTATTAATAATGACTTTAATAATATTAATAAAATTAATATTAATAATATTTCTTTAAAAATAACTAAGAATATTAATACTAAAAACTTTAAAAAAGAATTAAAGTTTATGAATATTTTTAAAAATAAAATTATTAAAAGAGTTAAAGCTTTTAGTTATAATAATGATTTTAAAAATAATAATAATAAAATATTTATATTAGACTCAGGAGTATCTAAGTATTATATATCTTATAAAAATATTTTATTAGACTATAAATTAATTAATAATAAATCGGTTATTATAACTAATAAGATTAAATTATTTATTAAAGATATTAAAAATATTCCCGTTATAATAAATAATAAGACTTTATTTATTAAAAATATTAATTATATTCCAAATATTAAAATAATTTTAATAAACTTAAAAGAATTAATAAATAAAAGTAAATTTTTTTTATTTAAATAAAATATAGCGGTATTAAGTTATAATAATAATAATTTTATAACTAATATTATATAATATTTAAATATTTATTTTTTAAATAAGGTCTTTATAAATTATAAGACATTAAAATTTATAATTTATAATATCGTTAATTATAGTTCTAATATAATTAATAAAAATCTGGTATTAAATTTAAATAATAAAGACGATTTTTTATTAGATTTATATTATCGAAGGTTTTTATATATTAATAAGGACTATATTATTAAAAGTGCTAAAAACTTAATAAGAATATTAATCCCTAAACCTAATTTAATTTTATATAATTATAATAATTATTATTATATTAAATTTAAAGAGATTATTAGTCAAAAACTTAATAATCCCGTTAATATACTTAAATTTATCGATTGTGATATTTTAGGTCTATTTAAAATTAAAGGACTAAAAGAAAAAAATTATATATTTATTATAATTTATCGTGCTAATAAATATATATAGATTTATATTATTAAATTTAAATCCGATATTTATAATATTATAATAAATTATTATAATATAATATTAATTTAATTTAATATTAATATTAAGGGAGTATGATTGGATAACGCTAAAGAATTTAAATTAATTAAACTAAGTTTTTTTTATAATATTAAAGAATTATTATTAAAGTATAATATTATTTATATATAAATTTAAAATAATAAAATAAAATATTTTAATTTATATTTATTAGAATATATTATATTAATTTATTTTTATAAAAATATTTTTTTAAAATTATAATTAATTTTAATTTAAGGAATTATTTATATTAAAAATTATACTTATAATAATTCAATTAATATTAGTCCTTATAAATTAATAATTAAATAAAAATCTAATTTATTTTATATAAGAATATTAAGATCTTTATATTATATCTTAATTTTTAAAATAATTAGGGAAGATAAAAACTTTAATAATAAGTCTAAAAAAAATATATTAGTAGGATTTAAGTCTTTTAATAATTTTATTATTTATATATCAAAAGATAATAAAATTATTATTACTAAAAATATAATAATTAAAGAGAAATTAAATTATAAAAATAATTATAAGCTTAAAGAGGACTATAATATATTTTTAGAAATTAAATTTCCCGATTATAATAATTATATATTAATTTATAATAAAAAATCTATAAATAATAATAATAATAATATTTATAATAACGATAAACTAAGTTTATCTATAATATTAAAATAAGTTAAAATATATTAAATAGTCGATAAGAAGATAATTAATTAAAATAATAATGATTTAGATAAATTAGACCTTAATTATTAATATATTAGATTTAGTAAATTACTTAGACTTAATATAAATATTATATAGTCAAATATTTATAATATTACTTCTTTAGTTTATTTAAATTCGTTAAATCAGGAAATAAATATTAATTTTAATTTTAAAAATCATGAAAATCATTAATTTAATGATTTAAATAATTTAAGAGATTTAAGAGATTTTAGTAAAATCGTTAAAGACGACGATTTTAATGATTTATTAATATTTAATTTAAATATTAATAAAAAATTAATTTTTAAAAAGAATATAAATACTAGTTATATTAATTTTTATAATTATAAAAATAAAAACTCTAGTATTAATAATTTTTTTAAAAATAATTATAACTTTAAAAAAGTTAATAAAATTAATAAAGACAATAAATCCGTCCTTAAGGATAAAGATAATAAATTAGTCTTTAAGAATAAAGATTTTAAAATTAAAATTAAGGATTTAATTAAATCTAAATTATATAAAAAAATTATAAATACCTTAAATAAAGACGAATGAATTAAATCCATAAAATTAGAGCTGGATACTTTAAATAATAATAATACCTGAGAATTAGTTTCTAGACCTAAAAATATTAAAGTATTAAAAAGTCGATAGATATATAAAATTAAGGATATTAATACTTTAAGTCTTATATTTAAATCAAGATTTGTCGTTAAAGGCTTTAAATAATTATATAGACTTAATTATATTAAGACTTATACTAGTGTTATAAAATAAATAACTTGGAAATTAGTATTTGTATTAGCTATATTTAATAACTTAATTATATTTAAAGCGGATATAATTTCAGCTTTTACTCAAGGAAATATCGACACTTTATTATATTTAGAATAATCTAAAGGTTTTATAAATATTAATTACCTTAATTATATATTATTATTAAATAAAGTATTATATAGATTAAAATAATTAGCTTAAATATAGTTTTATACTTTAAAACCTAAGCTCTTACAATTAAGATTTAAGTCCTTAAATAACAAAGTATACTTATTTATAAATAATAATACTAAAGTTATTATTTATTTATATATCGATAATTTAGTTATTTTAGCTCCTAATAATATTATATTTAACGACTTTATTAAATCAATAAATTAAGACTTTAAAATTAAGAATTTAGGAGTTATTAAAGACTATCTAGATATTAATATTAATTTTAATATTAATAAAGGATTTATTAAATTAAGTCAAGCTACTTATATTAATAAAGTACTTAATAAATATAATTTACAAGATATTAAAATAAAGTCTATATCTATGGATTCTTATATTAAATTAGAATCTAATAAAGAACAAGCTAATAAAGAATAAATTAAGTTATATTAAATACTTATAGATTCTTTATTATATATAATGCTTGATACTAGGATAAATATCGTATACATAGTTATTAAATTAACTTGCTATATGTCTAATCCTAATAATACTTACTTTACTGCCGTTAAAAAAATATATAAATATTTAAAGAATACTAAAGACTACGGCATAACTTATTATAAAAATAAGAATCACTTTATAAGTGAATATTATAATGTCGACTACGCAGGCAATATTAAAACTACTAAATCGACTAGTAATTATTTAATATTATATGCCGGAGGTATAATTAACTAGAAGTCTAAATTATAGTCGATTATAACTTAAAGTACTATAGAAGCTAAATATATAGCTATTAATATTATAATAAAAGAGGCTATTTATATTAAAGCCTTATTAGAGGAATTAGAATATTATAAGCAAAATAAGTTCCTAATTTATACTAATAATAATGGAGCCTTATTATTAGCTAAAAATCTAATTTTTTATGAAAGGACTAAGCATATAGCGGTAAAATATCACTATATAAGAGATTTAATAATTAAGGGTATAATAGACCTTAATTATATATCCTCTGAAAATCAAAAAGCGGATGGATTAACAAAACCATTAAATAAATCAAAATTTAATGATTTTTTAATTTATTTAGGATTTAAATTAATTTAGTTCTAAATAATAACGTCTTTATTAAAGGAGCATGTCGCATTTAAATAATTATATATTATTATTTAAATATTACTAATAAAGATATTATTATATTTAAAGTATAAGAATTTATTATTTAATTATTTAAGAATCATTAATACTTAAATATTAAAAAACTTATATTTTAACTAATAACTATACTAAATATCTTATTTTAATTACTAGACCTACTTTTATAAATAAGTACGTTAGTTATTAAATTAAAATTCTTAACTTTTTATTTAAGAGCTTAAAAAATATTTTAATAAATTTTTTAAATTAAAACTAAATAATTTAATTATTATTAATATAATTAAAACGAAATTAAAATTAATAATAGTTAATATAATCTATTATTATATAAAAATTAATTCGCTTAATTCGCTTAATTCGCTTAATATTTGCGATTATTAAAAATCGCTAAATTATTATTAGTCTGATTTAAAGAATCAGAGAATTTAGTGTTTAGGCTAAATTTAAGTATTTAAAATAAGGAGTGTTTACTTTAAAATCAAGTTAACTAATTTATAATAATAAGTATTAATTTATAAAAATTTATAATAATTAATAAGCGTTATATATATACTAGTAATTTTAATTTAAAATTAATTATTGGTTATAGCGATTTAAATCTATAACTAATAAATATATAAGGGACTAGAATTCCTATATAAATAAAAAATTAAGCTTTTGATAACTTCTTACTCTTTTAAATCCAAGGACTTTAAAAACTTACTTTTTTTATATTTAATTAATTTGACTTAGTTATAATATAATACCTTTATCGATATCCTTAAAATATAATACATTCGTCTTTATTTAAGGTATTTATAACTTCTTTATATGATTTAGGTTCGATTAAATCCTTAATTTCGATTTTAAAATCTTTATCCTTAAAGACTGATTTATTGTCTTTATCCTTAAGAATGGATTTATTATCTCTATCGATTTTATCGACTTTTTTAAAATTATAATTATTTTTAAAAGAATTATTAATACTAGGGTTTTTATTTTTATAATTATAAAAATTAACGTGACTAATATTTATATTCTCTTCGAAAATTGATTTTTTATTAATATTTAAATTAAATATTAATAAATCATCGAAATTATTATCTTTAATGATTTTACTAAAATCTCTTAAATCTCTTAAATTATTTAAATCATTAAATTAATGATTTTCATGATTTTTAAAATTAAAATCGATATTTGCTCCCTGATTTAACGAATTTAAATAAGCTAAAAAAGTAATATTATAAATATTCGACTATATAATATTTATATTAGGTCCAGGTGATTTACTAGACCTAGTATATCGATAATTAGAATCTAATTTGTCTAAATCATCGTTATTTTAATTAATTATCTTCTTATCGACTATTCGATATATTTTAGCTTATTTTAATATTATAGATAAACTTAGTTTATCGTTATTATAAATATTATTATTATTATTATTTATAGATTTTTTATTATAAATCAATATATAATTATTATAATCGGGAGATTTAATTTCTAAAAATATATTATAGTCTTCTTTAAGCTTATAATTATTTTTATAATTTAATTTCTCTTTAATTATTATATTTCTAGTAATAATAACTTTATTGTCTTCTGATATATAAATAATAAAATTATTAAAGGACTTAAATCCTATTAATATATTCTTTTTAGACTTATTATTAAAGTTTTTACCTCCCCTAGTTATTTTAGAGATTAAGATATAATATAAAGATCCTAATATCCTTATATAGAATAAATTAGATTTTTGTTTAGTTATTAATTTATAAGGACTAGTATTAATTATATTATTATAAGTATAATTTTTAATATAAATAATTTCTTAAATTAAAATTAATCATAATTTTAACGAGATATTTTTATAAGAATAAATCAATATAATATATTCTAATAAATATAAATTAAGACATTCCGCTTTATTATTTTGAGCTTATGTATAAGTAGTGCTATACTCTAATAATAATCCTTTAGTATTATAAAAGGAGCTTAGTTTAATTAATTTAAATTCTTTAGCGTTATTTAGTCGTGCTTTCTTAATATTAACGTTAAATTGAGTTAATATTATATTATAATAATTTATTATAATATTATAAATATTAGATTTAAACTTAATAATATAAATCTATATATATTTATTAGCGCGATAGGTTATAGTAAATATATAATTCTCTTCTTTTAGTCCTTTAATTTTAAATGGACCTAAAATATCGTAGTCGATAAATTTAAGTATATTAACGAGGTTATTAGGTTTTTGGCTAATAATCTCTTTAAATTTAGTATAATAATAATTATTATAATTATATAAAATTAAATCAGGTTTAGGGATTAATATCCCTATTGAATTTTTAGTACTTTTAATAATATAATTCTTATTAATATATAAAAATTTCCGGTAATATAAATCTAATAAAAAATTATCTTTATTATTTAAATTTAATACCAGATTTTTATTAATTATATTAGAACTATAATTAACGATATTATAAATTATAAGTTCTAATGTCTTATAATTTATAAAGATTTTATTTAAAAAATAAATATTTAAATATTATATAATATTAGTTATAAAATTATTATTATTATAATTTAATATCGCTATATTTTATTTAAATAAGATTTTCCAATCTTTATTTATTAATTTTTTTAAGTTTATTAAGATTATTTTAATATTTGGAATATAATTAATATTTTTAATAAATAAAGTCTTATTATTTATTATAACGGGAATATTTTTAATATCTTTAATAAGTAATTTAATCCTATTAGCTATAATAACTAATTTATTATTAATTGGCTTATAGTCTAATAAAATATTTTTATAGGGTATATAATACTTAAATACTTTTAAGTCTAATATAAATACTTTATTATTATTATTTTTAAAATTATTATTATAATTAAGAGCTTTAATTCTTTTAATAATTTTATTTTTAAGAATATTTATAAACTTTAATTCTTCTTTAAAGTTTTTAGCACTAATATCCTTAGTTATTTTTAAAGAGATATTATTAGTATTAACTTTATTAATATTATTAAAATCATTATTAATAATATTATTATTTTCTAATAAAGTATTTATAATTACTTTAATAGATTGTTTTTTTTTATAAATAACTTTAAGTTTTTTAATATTTTTATAATACTTTTTAAAGGTTTTAATTTTATTATTTAAATTAAGATTAAAATAATTATTTTTTAATTCGGGATATTTAATAAAATACTTATTTTTAATATACTTCTTTTTATTATAATATTTATAATAAGACTAATTATTATTAAAAAAAAGTCTTATTAACTTTTAAATTAATATTAGAATTAAATCGACCTTTCTTTAATATTAAATTACTAACTAACTTAAGTATATTAATTTCCTTAATATTTTTAATTAATTTTTTATATTTATAAGATATATAATTATTATATTAACTAGATAATCCTTTTAATATAATCCAAGTTATAATAGATTTATTAATAAATTAATTTAATTTATTTAAATAAATTAAGAATGATTAAATATTATTAATATATTTATCTATATTATTAAAAGAATTATAATTAATATCGATAATTTTATTAAAATAACGACCGATTAATTCTAAACTAGTAATACTAAAAATATTAATAATATTGTCGTATAAGTTCTTAGCACTAGTTTTATCTTTAAAACGGTCATTATTATTATTTAAAATAATTGATTTAAGTACTCCTAAAGTATACTTATTATTTCGATTAAATTTGATTAGTCGGTCGGTATACCTAGCACCTAATTTTCTTAAAAAAGGGTCTAAATCATAAGCATTAATCTCTTTATTACTTTCTTTATTCCTATTAGTTTTAATATTATAATATAAGGCCTTATTAGGCTTAGATTTAGATCCGTTAATATAAGATATATAGTCATTTATTTCTAAAAATAAATTAATATTATTCTTTTACTTTATATAATTAAAGCGTTTAATTAATTTATCTTCTTTAAAAGATAAGAAACTAGTTATATTTAAATATTATAATTACTCCCTTATTATAATATTTAAGTTATATTTAAATAATTCTTAAAACTTTAGTTTTAAGATAAAGATATATTAAGCATTAAAGATTTTTAAGCTTAAGTTATAATTTTTTAATTATAACTTAAAATAATATTTTAGTGTCTTTAGTATTTTTTAAGGACTATAATAAACCTAAAAATATTTTTTTTATATTTTTTAAATATTAGACGTTATATAGATCTATATTAAAAATTATAATCTAATTGGATTAATAAAATTCGATTAATTAATATTGTTTTATATTTAAAGTTTTATTTATTTAAAACTTTAAAAATTTATTAAAAGTAAAAATTCTTTAAGAGTTAAATATTAATATTAATTATAAATTTATTATTTAAATTATAACTTTTTAGTATTAATAAAAAGTTTTTTAATAATTAATAAAATAAAAATTTTCTTAATTATTTTAAAAGTCTTATTATTGATAAAAGGAATTTATTTAAGAGTAAATAAAATAAAGTAGTTTAATATTATTTATATCTTATTTTAAGCCGTAAAAGTTAGGCTTTTAAGGTAATAAAAAATATTAATTTATAAAATATTCTTATTTTATGATTTAAGCCTTAATTTAAGGTCTTTAAATTATTCTTTAACTTAATAAATAATAATAAAAAACTAATAAATAACTTTAAGAAAGATTTATTTATCGTATAATTTAAGCTAAAATTAGATTCTTTTACTAAGTAAAAGAGTCGCTAGCAAAAATTAATAAGTTTTTAATTTATGAAATAAATTTAAAATAAGATAATAATAAGTTATAAGTTTTTAAGTTAATTTTAAGTTAAATTTTATAAGTCCTATATTTATTATTAATTGTTTTATTTAAATTTTATTTATTTAAATATTTTTTTAATTATTATAATAATAATAACTAGTTTTAAATATTATAAGTAATTTTTAAAACTAGTATTCGGAATTATATATATAATAATAATATTAATTTATAAAGGATATAATAATTTATTCTTAAATAAATATATTATTTATATATAGCCGAATAATTTAGGACTATATTAGAGATATATTTAGAATATATATCCGTATAAATTATATATAATAATAATATATTTAGACTAATAGTTATATAGTCGCTTTAAATAATTAAAATATATTAAAATATAACCAAATATAATCTAATATAAATTATTATAAATAATATAATGCTTGAGGTTAAAAGTCAGGATTAGAATCCTTTATATAAAAGATTATTTATAATAAATTAAACTTAATAAATTAAGTTTAATATTATTATAATAATTAATTTATATATTATTTATTATAGGTAATATAATTACTTATTTTTATAGATATATAGTCAAGAGATTATAATTTATATATTTGTTATAACTTTATTTTAAGGACTTGGACACGGGTTTATAATAATTTATATTTATTAATTAGTAAGTTAAAGATAAGAGTATTCTTATTTTATTATAATAATAAATAAGAGGAAGTATTCGATAAATAATATTCTTTATTAAATTAAGAATATTACTATTATATTATATTTTAAGAATATTAATAAAAATATTATATTATAATTAAATTAAATTAATTAAATATAAAAGAAGTAAGTTTTTAAAGTCCTTAGATTTAAAAGAATAAAAAATTATCAAAAGCTTAATTTTTTATTTATATAAGAATTCTAGTCCCTTATATATTTATTAGTTATAAATTTAAATTATTATAATCAATAATTAATTTTTAATCAAAATTACTAATATATATATAACGTTTATTAATTATTATAAATCCTTATAAATTAATACTTATTATTATAAATTAATTAACTTAATTTTAAAGTAAATATTCCTTATTTTAAATACTTAAATTTAGCTTAAACATTAAATTCTCTAATTCTTTAAACCGGATTAATAATAATTTAGCGATTTTTAATAATCATAAATATTAAGTGAATTAAGTAAATTAATTTTTATATAATAATAGATTATATTAATTATTATTAATTTTAATTCCGTCTTAATTATATTAATAATAATTAAGTTATTTAGTTTTAACTTAAAAAATTTATTAAAATATTTCTTAAACTCTTAAATAAAAAGTTAAGAACTTTAATTTAATAATTAATATATTTATTTATAACAATAGGTCTAGTAATTAAAATAAGATATTTAATATAATTATTAATTAAAATATAAGTTTTTTAATATTTAAGTATTAATGATTTTTAAATAATTAAATAATAAATTCTTATACTTTAAATATAATAATATCTTTATTAATAATATTTAAATAATAATATATAATTATTTAAATGCGACAATAAATTTTAATTATCTCGTGACTAAATTAAATAAATTATTAATAAATTAATATAATAAATTATTAAATAAAATAAATCTTAAATTATTTAAAAGTTTAAGAAACAAGAAATTTAATATAATTAAGAAATTAGTCAAGTAATATATAAAGTAAAAATATTTTTTTATTTTTATTAAAAACTAATAATATATAAAGAAATATTAGATTAAAAATATTTATTAATATATAGTTTCTTGATTAATATATATAAATAAATTATATAATACTTTTATTATTATTTAATTAAAAAAAATTTAATTAAAAGAATTATTTTATTATAAATTTAAAAATAAGATTAATAAAATAAATAAAATATATTATTATAAATATAAAAAAATAAAATATTAAAAAAAGAATTATCTAGAATTAAATAAATTAATATTTATTAAAAAAAATTAATTTAACTTTTACTTAAATATTTATAATAATAATAAACTAAATTTTAAGAATAAAAATATTAATTAATATTTATTAAATAATAAAATCTCTAATAAAAATATAAAAAAAGTCTAGCTTTAAGTTTAAAGATAATTATTTTAAAGTAATATCTTTATTAAGAATTTATAGACCTAATTTAATTTATTAATAAAAAATAATTATTTGTCGACTATAAAATAAATTAAAGACTTAAGATTAAGTTCTTTAATATTTTAATAAATATAGAAATAAATATTTATATTTTAATTAATTAAAATCTTATTTATTCCTTAATAAAAATATTTTATATACTAGTATATAAACTTAAAAAATTAATCTTTTTTTAAGAATTCGATAACTAGTCCAATAAGACTATATAATAAATTATTAAGCTAAACTTAAAGCTCGATAATTATAAATAATTTTAATAATATTTTTTTATTATTAAACTCGACTTTTATAATATTATACTTAAAAGAAAATAATTTATAAAATATAATATTTTATAAAATATAATATTTTATTAGATTATCGATATAAATATCTTTATTAGCCAAAAAACTAAAATAAATTAATAAAACTCGGATTATTAAAATTAATTCTTTAATAAAAATTACTAATAAAAAAATAAAATAATAAATATATTTATTTATATTTTTAAAAATCTAAATATAAAATCCTAATAAGAAATTAAAAAGAATTAATTTAGACTATTATTTAATAATCTTTAAATATAAAAAATAAAATATTAATAAAAAAAAAATTTAAATTTTAATATTATAAATATAAATAACTAAAATAATAATATTATTTATTTAATTAAAATTATTATATTTTAGAGAAATATAAAAAAAATTAATAATTATAGCGGATTTATAATTATCGATAAAATTAATTATATTCTCGAGAAAATTAAACAAAGATTTTTTTTTTAATAAAAAATTATTTTTAAATAATTAAAGAAAAAGACTTTCTTTAAAGACTAGTCGACAAGATATTATATTTTAATTAAAAATATAATATATTTTTTTAATAAAAATAAATAAAATATTCTCGATAATATTATAATTTTAGATATTATTAAAATCAAGAAACTAAAAATTATATTATCTTTATAATTATATAAATTAATTAATATTTTCTCGAAAAGAATTATTAATATATTTCTTTAATCTTAATTATTTAATTATAAATTAAGATTTAATAAACCGGAATTCTTTATAATAATAATTTATTTATATAAAATAAATATTTTAGAGTTTAAAAAAATAAAAGAATATTTAATAAAAAATTTAAAAAAAATATTTATTAAGTTATCGGACTTTTTTTATTTATTGCCCGTTTTATTTATAAAATAAAAAAAAAGTTTATATTTTTATATTAATTATTATTAGTTTAATATTTTAATTAAGAAGAATTAATATTCTTTATTATTAATTATTAAAATCCTTAATTAATTAATTTATTAATATTTATTAAGTTTAATATAAGATATATATTTAATTATATATAAATAAAATTTAAATTTATAATATAAATAATATTTTAAATAAGATATAATTTTTTTAAATTAAATTTTTTTTAGACTATATAATAATCCGGTAATATTTTAATAATATATTAATATAATTTTTATAAATTATTTAAATGACTTTTACTTAATATATATTAATAATAAATTTTTTTTTTTTAAGAATAAAAAAAAATATTAATAATATATTAAAATAATCTTATATAAACTTTAAGAAATAAGACTATAAGTTAATATTTATAAATATAAATTTAAGATTATTAAAATAATATTTTTAAATTTTATAATATTAAATTATAATATATAAATAAATTTTATTAAGATTATTATTATATAAAACTAAAAAATATTCTCGATAAAAAAAAATTCTAGTTATTTTTAAAATTTTAAAATTTTTATTAAAAATTTATTTAAATATATAAATATATTTCTAGATTTTTTAATTATTTAATAAAATTTTTTTTATTAAAACTAGAACTAAATAAGAAATAATTAAATATTTTTTATTAACTAAAAATAGTCCTTATATCGGCTTTTATATTTTTTTATTTTTAATATAATCATAAAACTAGAATTAAGATTAATTACTTAAACTTAATTATTATTAAAATAATTTCTTAAAAATATCTTTAAGATAATAAATAATATCTCGTTATTTTTTACTCGAAGGCCTTTTAAGAAATAAAGATTTATTATAAGATTTATAATAAAAAAATATTTATTATTATTTTAATACTTAAAGAATAACGGGCAGAATTTATTAACTTATTAAATTTCTTAATTATTATTAATTATAAAGCATTAGAATATTTTAAAATAAAAAGATTTTTAAATAAATAATAAATTTAATAAATAAATTTATTATTATATTTTTATTATTAAATTATTTATTATTTTAATAAAAAAAATATTATTATTAATATTTTATTATAAAAAAATTAATTTATACCGACTTAAAAAATAACAAGAAAGATTAAAAAAATTAAAATAATTCTTTTATCAGAAATAATCTTAATATTAATTAAAGTAAAAGACGATAAAAAAAAGAATCTTGCTAAGCCTTATATTAAAAATCTAAGAATAATAAAAAAAATATTATAAATAAATTATTCTAATCCCGAGCTAAATAAAAAAATAAATAAAAGCCCGAAATTATATTTTTTCCTAAGAGTTAAATAATAAATTATTGTTTTATAATAAAAAATTAATAATTTCCGATAAGTATAATAATCTAAAAATATAAATCCTTTAATAAATTTATATTATAATAATAATAATATATCCGGGAAGAAATAAAATAAAATAATTAATTAAGTTTTATTATTAATAATTAAATTTAAATAATAATATTAATATTTATATAATAAATTATTATATATATTAATAGTTTTATAAATCTAAAAATAAGATTCCGGATATATTTTATTTTTTATTTATAAATTTTTATTTTTTTAGATTTATTAATAATAATTATAATAATATTTTTATTATAATAAATTAATTATTTAAGTAATATATTAGTCTTTTTATAAATAAAAATATAATTATTAAAATAATAATATTTTTATATTATTAATATATTTAAAGATTTTAAGATTATTCTTTAATAATTATTAATAATTAAGGACTTTAGTTTATCTTTAATTTTATAAATAAATTATTAAAACTAATAAAATTAAAATTAAAACTCTTGACGATAAAATATATTTAAATTAATAAATAAACTAAAATAATTAATTAAATTATTAATATTTATTTAAGATTATTTATTAATTATTTTTAAAATAATTAAGTCGACTTCTTGTTTATATTAGATATTACCGGGATTATTTATATTTATAAATTAATAAATTTATTTTCTTTAATAATTAATTATAATTATAAGCCCCGCTTGGACTTTAACTAAACACTAGTAACTAATAAGTTTTAGATATTAAAAAAAAATTAAATAAATAAAAAATATAATAATAAATAAAAAAAATTAATAATATTATAATATATATTAAAATATATATAAAGTAAGCTTAGGAATATTAAGCTAAATAAACTAATAAAAAATAATAAAAATCTAATTTTAGTTTAAAGAATTATATTTATATAATTAAAAAAATATAAAAAATAAATTAATTATTAAATAAATTTAATTATTTATTAACTAAATTATTTTTAATCTAAAAAATAAAAAAATATATATATTACCTAAAATTATTAATATTTTATAAAATTTAATTAATCTTTTATATAAATAAATTATATAAAAATTTAAGAAATTTATTACTTGATTAAATTAATCTTAAATCAAGAATAAAAAAAGTCAATAATAAATTAAAATAAAAGATTAAGAAAATATTATCTTCCCGACTACTTTATAATAAATTATATTATAAAGTTAAGTAAAAAAAATAAAATCCTAATAATTAATAATATCTTATTTTTAATTTTAAGAATATTATTTTTAAACTTAAATATTATTATAAATAAAATCCCGATAAAACTAGATTATTAATTAAACTTAATATCTAAATTCACTATATTTAAGAAAATAATTTTAATAAAGATTATAAAAATAATAATAAATTATAATACTTAAACTCTCGTCAATAAAAATAAAAACAAAACTAATAAATATTTTAAAATTTTTATTAAAAACTTTAGTATTACTTTTTTTATTTTTATTATATAATTATACTTATTAAAAAATTCTTATTTAATGTCTCTTTAAGATTTTTATCTTATATCCCGACTTATATATCCTTAAAAATAAGCCAGTAATAATTATTTATTTAAAGTTATAAACTTTTATTTAAGACTTAATTTTTATTATTTATTGTTTATTTTTATTTTTTAAAAATAATAATAATATTAGTTTATAATAATTAACTTTAAGTTTAATTTATTTTAAAATCTTTAAAAGAATAAATATTAAATATTTAAAATATAATAAAAAACTTAAGATATTATATAATAAAGTTTATTAAAAAATAATTAATATCTTGATTAAACTAAATAATTTTAATTATTTAATTTTTATAATAAAAATAATTAATAAAAAAATATATATAATTAATTATTTAAATAATAAAATTATAAAAAAAATAATTTAAGAATAATAAATATATTAAGTCTAATATAATAAAATCCTTAAAATAATAATTAACGAGATTATAACTAAGAGAATTAAGAATAATAATAATAATAATAAACTAACTATCGTGACTCTTAAGTATAATAATAATAATAATAATATTAAAAATAATAAAGATTATATTTTTAATAATCTTAAAAATAAATCTAGATTATTTAATAATAATAATAAAATTATAATTATTGATTAAAATAATAAAAATAATAAAAAATCCTTCCCGGCCGATAAAAAATTAATTATATTTATAACTAGAATTATTATATTTATTGACTCTTATAAAAAATATTAAAATAAAATATTTATTTAAAAAAAAATTATTATTATTATTAGAGAAGAAAAGAAATATTTTAATAATATTAATTAAATTATTATAAATTATTTAATTTATCAAGAAAAAATTAAACTTAATACTAAAAATATTAATTACTTTAAATATATTTTTTATAATAATTTATATTTAAAGATTACTTAACTCGTTATCGCTAAAAAGAACTATAATAAGACTAAAAGAAATAAGAATAAAATAAAGAAAAAATATAATCAAGAATATTAAAAGATTATTATTTTAAAAAAAATATTAATATTAATAATAAAAAAATTAATAATTTAAATAAAGATCTAATAAATTTATTATTTTAGTCATAAAGAAATCCGCTATAAAGAATAAAAAAAAAGATTATAAATATAATTTTAATATTTTAATTAATTTTATTATTTATTTTAGATTTTAAAATAATTATTATAATTTTAAAAATAACTAAATTATTTATTATATATATTAAAATATTATTAGACTAGGATATAAAAATTATATATATAACGAATATAAAAAATTAATTAAATTAGACTATTAATTAAATTATTATAATAAAAAATTATTTTAAGATTAAATATATTTAAATATTTTAAAAAGTAATAATTTATGAATTTTTGGCATTAGGATATAATTTAAATAAAGATATTTAGATTTTCTTTAAAGGAAAATAATATAATAACTAGTATTATTATAAGATTTATTATACTTTAAGATACTTAATGTCTTAATATAAAATTAATTAAGTTAATAAAAGAAGTATTTAGATTAAGATTTTTTTCTTGTCTTTAAGCTTTAGTTTAATATTTATTATTTATTTTTATTTTTTAATAATAATAATAATAATTTATAATAATTAATTTTAAATTTAAATTATTTTTAAAAATTTAAAAAAATTAATATTAAATATTTAAATTATTTAATAAAATATTATTTAATAAAATTTATTAAATAATAATTATAAAATTAATTAAACTTAATAATTTTAATTATTTATAATATATAATAATTAAAAATAATAATAAAATATATTTAATTAATTAATATAATAATAAAATTATAAATAAAGTATTTTAAATTTAATTATAATAAAATTTTAAAATTATTATAAATATTTTAATATATATATATATATATATATATTTTTAATTAATAATATTTTATAAAAAACATTAAAGTAAAATAAAAAATTAATAAAAAATAATAATTATTATTAAAAGACTAAAAAAAAACTTTAATAATATTAATTAAATTATTATAAATTTTTTAATATTAAAAAAAATTATAATAAAACCTTAAAAAAATAATTTTTTTTTTAAATTAAAAATATAAAAAAATTATTAATTTAAAAATAAAATTAATAAAAATAAAAATAAAAATAAATTTTTTTTTTAATAAATCTAATATTTTAATTATAAAAAAATATTTTATAAAAAATAAAAAAATAAAAATTATAAAAATTATTTTAATATTTTAATTATTTTTATTATTTATTTTTAAAATTTAAATAATCTTTTAAATATTTAAATTAATAAAAGTTTTTATTATATATATTAAAGTTTTATTAAATTAAAAAATTAAAATAATATATATAATAAAAATAAAAATTTATTCGAAATAAATTATTAACTAAATTATTATAATAAAAAATTATTCTAAAATTAAATTTAATTAAATTTTTTTTAAATATAATATTTTATAAATTTTTAATATTTAATTATATATTAAATAAAAATATTTAAATTTTTTTAAAAAAAAAGAATAATATAATAATTAATATTATTATAAAATTTATTATATTTTAAAATATTTAATATTTTAATATAAAATTAATTAAATTAATAAAAAAAATATTTAAATCAAGATTTTATTTTTAATTTTTAAACTTTAATTTAATATTTTTAATATAATTAAATTATATTAAACTTTATACTTTTTTGACTTTTATAATAATTTATAAATTTTTTTTAAATTTTTTATTTATATATATATATATTTTAATTTTTTTTAATTAATTTATTATTATTTTATTTATAATAATTATATAATATATATAATATAATTATTATATTATTAGTTTTAAACTAAAAGAATATATAAAAATATATTTTTATTTTTATTTTTTATTATTATTTAATTTTAAGTTTTAATTAAATTTTAAAATTAAAACTTTAATATATATTAAAATTATTATTTAAGTCCTGCTGTTATAATCCTTTTTATAAATATTACTAAATTAAATTAAAGTATACACATGTCACATTCGATATATTTACTAATTGTAGAACATTACTATTCTGTACCTGTAATGATCAGAAATCTATTCTTACATTAACTGCCTCTGAACGCCACGCTTGAAGCTCAGAAATAACGCGACCCAGGCCTGATCGCCCTCCAAAGTGATGTAAAATGGCCAAGAGTAAACATTTTGACAATAGCCTTTGAACTCCCTAGGATAGTAGATTGTGCAAGGATGGGCTTGCGCTGGCTCCTCCATTGACCCGACCGTCAGGTGGTCGAGGCCCTGCACTATGAGAATTTCCGAGATCACGGCTGGGGGGACGAGAATCACGCAGCACCGGAGGACTCCCCTGGGATGGCCCAAACGATGTGCGAGGGTGCATAGGTGCATTTGAAGGCGCAAAAGGATGCTCAGGCGCCCGCGGTGGAGGACCTCCGTTGGTTAAGTGCTGAGGGGGTGGTCGAGTAGATACATATGATCCATAATTCCCATTCTGTAGATGGAGTGCAGAGGAACCTAGACCCCGATGAGGCGAGGATGGATAGCCGTTTGGGACTTGTGCTAGGTGTCCATTTTGATGTGGCGAGCGTGGTAAACCATGTACGGATTGCCGTATTTGGGGCTGTCCATTTACCTGCTGAGGTATACTAGCATTCGTGTTTGGAGAGTGAGCACCGTTGAGCTGGTGAACCATCACACTCTGAGAAGCAGGGGATTGCCTTGGCCAGTTGTATCCGTTCGAGGGATATGTAGAGGCTGTCGGCCAAGTAAAAGCGCTCGGGAGCTGTTGAACCAGTTCTGGATCAGGTGTAGAGATGGCAATGGGTGCAGGAGGAGCTCTGGCAACTGGCCGAGGGGATTCTCGAGGAGGAAGAGGAGGAGCTGCTGGTGGAGGAGTTGGGTCCTTTCGAATTTTCTTCCAGTGACATTTGTGACATTGAAATTCGGTAGGTGCTTGAGGAGGGTTGAGAGCATTGCCATTTTGGGTCAAGGCAGCAGCTGCAAGCGCAGCATGGCCCCCGCCTACCTCGCTGGTGGAATTAGGAGCAACGTGACCATTGGTTAGTGGCAGCTCATCCGAATGATAGTCGCCGTTGATGATAGCAGTATCCTCAGGTGGAATGGTCGCGGGTTGATATGGGCAATCTTGAGGGAATGGCCACCACTTTGGGCTGACGCTAACTTGACATGTGACACAAATCTTCTCGTGCTCAGCTTTTGCTGATAACGATTCGCCGGTGCCCTCCTCAACTTTGACGTGGGATGCTGAGCCTCGTCCAGCGCTGTTTCCGTTGATGCCTGACGTGGTTGAAGTCCGGCGGTTCGCTTGTGTGGGAACCACTGCAGTGTTGACGACCTTAGTAGACTGGTTGACGAGTGTCGCTTTTCGAACGGTACCGGTCAAGGTAAGGTCGGCTTGCTTGAAGTTCTGGACGTATAGTTGCAATGCGTTGAGCCCCGAGGAACTATCGACAATGTCATGCATTCGGTGCACAATCGTCTTGGTGGGCACATGTTCCTTGCACCAGATCGCTGCCGTCATGGTGCCAATCTCCCCATCAATATTGACAATACTGAACTGATCCCGGCGAGAACCTTTCACCGGTGCGATGTCGAAGCCCAGAATATATCCAGCCTGGTGTGCACATGCAACATGAACTGGAAAAATGAGAATCCACTTGAGTAACATAGGGAGTAGTGCTTACCTGGCGCTTTACACGAATGACAACCGACACAGGCGCCGTTTTTCTGTTTGCATACTTTGCAGACCTCGTCGTACCTAGAAGAGGGAATTGATGGAATTCCTTCTGACGGCTCTAAGGCTTTCGCATTGCCAAATTTAACTTCCGGAGTGAAAACGGCACATGTCACATGGACCCAATTGTTATTTGCTGTCCGTTTCAGAGGCTCTCGGGGATTGACCGGTTTATTCATCTCTTCTTGCTTCTTGCGGTAGAAGTCTGCAACTCTTTGAGCATTTTCGCGATCGACTCGATCACGCTCGCGCTCCTTTTCTGTCTTCTTTTTATGGGTGAGTTTGGGGGGCTCGACGAAGTCATGCTCCGTATGTTCAACGGGGCAGAGCATGCACTTATATTGCTAGAGAATTGTCAGTGCGAAAGTTGCAACAAAGCGGAAATGGTTGCTTACTATAGATACTTGTGGATTTTTGTCGTTGGAGCACATATCGCATATCCACTTGCTAGGACTTCGGCTTTCACCTACAACTCCGTAGCAATTTCGATGTACAGTCATCCTACACTCCTTGCATGACAGGTGCTGATCACCCATAGGATCCATTTCTGCACAGATCGCACATGGCAGCATCCTCGGTTTGGGTAATTCTGGTGCAGGTGGTGGCCCGACAGGCTTTTCCGATGTCGCCTTCTTTTTTTGTGCCGAAGTGTTGACCACTCCCGAGTCCACTGCAGAATCTGTGGAATCCCTTTCGAATATACCCTTGATTTTCTTCCTGGGCGGTTCGACTCCTGTAGCAGGATTTGGGTACGGAGCAGGGCTTCCATCTGCAGATACAGGTGCGGTCGGTGCAAGATTTGCACTGATATCCACAATATCGTTGGCAGCGACGAGCTCTTTGAGAAGTTCTTCGTCAATCTTCCTCTTCCATGCTCGGCCTCCGGCTTGCGCGACTTTCTTGGCTACTTCATCGATATCCTCCCATTGGATTGCATAGCGGCGCCAAAGCTCTGCACATCTTCGACACAGGGCGACCATCAACTGAGGCCCCTTGTCTTTGCCTGATGTTTTCGCAGCCGGATTTTCCAATACCATGGTTCCAGCAGGGGTATTCGGTGCTCGCCTCCACTGCCTTGAGTTTCTTGTACTGCAGAACTTGCATTGGAACCCTCTTTTCTTCTCAAATGCTTTATCATTATCAAAGGCCGAGTCATCGTACTCGTCCGCAACGTCGTCTTGCAATTTGCCTGAAGATGCCTCTGCTCTCTTCGCCTCTTTCTTGCCTTTGCGCCCAGAGTAATTACCCCACACCTGCTTTCCCCTTTCGGTTTTCTTCCAGGTGTAGTAAAACCGAACAATGTTTGCCGGGCTGACGGTTTTTACGTGCTTCTTGATACTGTGCCATTCAGATCCATATTTGGCAACGCCGTCTTCGAATTTTTTGATTTCCAGACCGCTAAGATCGGGTTCCTTGAAGATCTTTTTGTCTACTCTGGACAATTCGTCCAGCGACCTTTCTACATCATAGCCATTCGAGAGTAGTACTTGAAGCGCAACATCTAAGAGGTTTGTGGACAGTTCAGGCAACCCCAGAGGCCTCGCCAAATTAGCGGCTCGACGAATGTAATCGTAAACCAGCTGCTCTCGGGCAGCCTCCTCACGGAAATCTGATGGAACAGAATTATTATCTTTTGCCGGAATTTGGTCAGGGTCGGGTAGCCGGTACAGCAACTGGGCGGTATTGTTTGGGTCGTCGTTATCATAGTCTTCCCCTCTATGGACATAGCCTAGGGGCTCGTCCATCACCCATTTCGGACGCTTCTCTCGGGCAATCTTCTCCGCTTCTAAAGCAGCGACCGTATCCTTTGATAATTGTGCTACCTTTTTATGACCGCCGCCTTTCATATACTTCCTTTTGATTTCGGCGGGCTTGATATACTCAACTGGCCTCCCAGGCCATACCGGGACGTTGGCTTGATGTCGTGGGCCTAGGCGAGAACTTGCCCTGGGATAAATTCTATCGTCGTAATCCAAAGCATCTTCGACTTTGCAGTGGATACCAAGATACCGGAAAAGCCACAAACTTGCTTGATGTATCTGTTCGACTGTGCCTGGATGAGAGGAAATTTCTGTTTCGCTCGACACCGTTGGACTTGTTCTTCCTGTGTCAAAACCACCTCCCACATTCTCAGGAGAGTCACCTTCTTCATCGACATACTCCTCCTCATCCGCATCCATGATCGGATCCGTAACATTTGGAGTGTTTCGAGCCTCGAGCTTTTTCTCCTGGGCTTTACTACAAGGACCACATGCCCAAGCAAAACCACGAGATGGCTTTTTTAGTAGCGGCGGATTAACACAGCTCATGTGATACGTGCTCCGGCACACAGCGCAATCGACAGAGTCATTGCTTTGATTGAGTTAGCTAGAGCGGAGTAATAGATGCTGAGAAGAGGGTTGAACCTTGCACAATATTTGTTACACCTCTTGCAGGACTTGACAGCACTTGTCAATTCCTTGCCTCGTCCCGGCTCGACAACAATGTACTTCCATCTCTCGTCAAGGACTTTTTTAACTTCAACAGGGACGTTGATAACTTGGCTTGTTGGAATGACATCGTAGAATCGATGAATATAACGATCATACAGCTTTTCGTACCAGAAACAGTCTTTCGTTTTTCTCAATTCGTCCAACTTCTCTACTTCACTCTTGTGTTTGATCTCACATTTCCCACGGAGGGCTGTAAGTGGACTAATATCGGAGTGCATGGAAGCAAATACTTGGCGGGTATCGTTGACCTTGCGGCCTATGTCCTTAGGACGATAGTACCAATTGAGCCGTAAAGCATCAATAGGCTGGCCGCTATCATTGGAAACGTGTAGAAATTCCATAATTCGGCCAAGATAATATGGCTCACCAGGAGGCTCGCAAACAAGATACACATGATCTATGATTTCATCAGTCCCCATAGTTCGCAAATATCCTAGGAATACAAACCGTTGACTTCCAGAACGGTGCCATCGTCGGCTACCAGTTTCTTCCCACTCAAGCGCCCTGCACAAGTTTCAAAACTCAGCATGTTCGAGTCTCGGACGCCAGTAAAAACTTGAGCAGCCATGCTAGCCCTGCGAGTTAAGGCTTGGGGCGTGACTAGATTTTGTGGAGGAACTTGCAGTTGTGGCTGAAATGTGGTTGATTGACTTGGTGCCTTCCGTTTTTTAGATTGATGGGAAGGGCCTGTGGCGGCGGGATTGGCAGAAAACGTTGAAGTTCCCGGGATCGGCTCTTTGTAATGACTCTGTATCGTTAACGTATGCTCTGTATCCGGCGCTGGGTTTTTTCGAGCTGAGTTTGTTGGCTTCGGAGCGTCCGTAGCATTGCCATCATCGCCAACCCGTGCAGCTTTCCGCACATTTGCGTCTTTGGAAGAGGATGGGACCTCAAATTCAGCATCTAATTCCTTATCCTCAGCGTAATTTGGTCGCGAAGTCCCCGTCCTGTTGCGCGATCGGGTACCGTAAGGAACCGCAGCACCTGTGCCACCAAGAGCGGCTTCTTTTATCGATGGATTCGAAGAGGTAGAATTAGATGCTGTCATGGGCTGTGATTCTGCTGCGCGCATGTTTGTGGTGGTCGCGTCTGCTAACTTGCTCGATTCTGGAGCCGAAGGGGAATGGAGAATGCCAGGAAAAGCTTCGCCGGAGGACATAGATTGGTGCACGGCGCCATCCTCGCCATCCTCGCCATCCTCATGTAACGAGGGGCTGTTGACTGAGGCCGTAGCACTCGAACAACCGGAGGCATCTTTGGTCATGGCGATTGCGTTGCAAGCAGAGGTCCCACGGCGCAGCTACGGATGGGATGGAAGCGCTTCTCGCAGATAACCGGGCGAGAAGCGCTGTTGTAAGAGGCTGTCGAGCGATTGGCAGCACGGCTGTGACCCATCAGATTAGAATTACTGAGCAGGATCGATGGGGAAGATAGTGGGTGGAGTATTGCACAGGGCAATCGCGCTGAAATGCTTCGAAGGTGCGCTTTTAGTCGGCCAATGGTACCTGTGAGACGAGGCTATAGCTTCCAGCGTTCTGCCACTCGGACGAGATGTGCGTGGAGATAGAATATATCAAGAGTTGGGTGCAGAAGGAATGAGAGAGTAATGCCTGCTCGACAGAAAGCCGAAGAGTTTTGTGGAAGGCTGGTAGTTTGAGGGATGGATGGGTTCGGAAGAAAGTTGGGGAGGTTAGGTATATGTGATAATGAGGCGCTAAAAGAAGCGGCCCACGTCTGCGTCTGCGTTCGCTCTGCTCAGCAAGGGACAGTGGTCAGCCAACCTCACCGTACCTCGAGCCTCTCTGAGTCCATACGGCGTCCACGTCTCCTTCTATCTCCCGCTCACGATCTAATTTCTCGCCCTCGCAACTAATAGCAGGTCACTGACGACCCATAACCCCGCCTCTGGTCTCGTGACTAGGAATGCAATCCAGCGGATTATAACCTTGTACGAGCATCCTTTGCAAGGCAGCCTGCGGCGGTTGTGGGGAAGTCTGAAATCGAATGCATTGGCTTTTGCAAAATGCTCAGCCCAGCCGATGATGCTGAGAACGAGTACCATTAATTCCGAGAAGGGTCACTGCTTAAGAACTGAAGTGGATGCCGTGACCCGAGGTTGGGCGTGGGCCGCAGATATTCGTCTTCAACTTCCTCGTGAACATTCAAATCACGATACGCTGTCGCGTCAAGGTGGACGGGAATGCGGCACTGTCTTCCTAAAACTCCTCAGGTGAACAGAGATCACGGCAATTGCGCCCTGGCTGACCAATTTTTATGCTATAAACACGCGCGGAGCTTTCCATTCTAACTATGGTGAGCACCTTACTCTCCGCAGAGGCTCTGATTTGGTCACGCAGAGTTGAGAGATAGCCTGTGAAAGGAGTGAGGTGTTGGTGCTGTGTAATACGATGCGAGCTGCTTAGAGTTAGGAACCTTAATTCGTATCCTAGATAAAATCTTCCGATGGGCATCAGGTTTTCTAGCCCCGGACCATGAACAATCGGCAATTGGCCCAGGGCTTCCACTGAATGCTTCCCGATTTGCCTGCCGTCTATAAAGGGTCGACAAATAGTATCCAATATGGCGAACATCGCCATATGTTTTCCCAAAAAAAAAACAGAGGGAAAGGAACCGTTTCGCCCAATCCCACCATGACCTGAAAGGGAAATTTGCCGATTCTACCGGAGTATCGTCAACTTTCGTCGATGGAGGGAGAAGTGGTGTACCGCTCACCGTCACAGGTATTCGTTGAAACGAGACGAGGGGAGAGCCAATTGAGGTAAAATCACCCAGTCTACAGTCTATACAGGGGGCTGCAAAACATGTAGCCTATGAGTCGTATACTGGTGCACTACTTGTACTGCTTGTTGCTTCCTTTCGATCCAGAGGACGTCGGGGAAATGGATCCCGATTGGCGCTAGGATCAG
>Ga0302221_10000336_pt1 | contig 36844 bp, 57 predicted proteins | sample II_Palsa_E2_1_FD_193517 | JGI IMG/M metagenome (GOLD analysis project Ga0302221, IMG submission 193517) | Peat permafrost microbial communities from Stordalen Mire near Abisko, Sweden - II_Palsa_E2_1 | ecosystem: Environmental > Terrestrial > Soil > Palsa > Peat permafrost | place: Sweden... | reverse complement strand
CAATAAAATCAAGAGCCAAAAGATAAAAGGATAGCTAAAAAGTACATTTGGATATCAAAAGAGCAAATAAAACATCCGGATATGACCGCAGAAGAATTAGCCAATAAATATGATGAGCAATTTTTAACTATAAATTAAAGGGGAAAAAATGATAGATGAGCGAGAAATAACCATTTTGTACAATGAAGTTGTAAGGCTGAGGAATTCCCTGTGTGAAATAACTCAGATATTCAATGAACATTGGTTACAATACATGCGTGAAAACAGAGAAATTTTAAAAAGAATATGTAAATTAGAACAAAATGAGGAAACAAAATGATCACCGAAAATGAAAGAACACATAATGCAGAAGAACATTTGAAGAAAAATGGCTGGAAAGGACATTTTACTAACTGGGATGATGTGATTAATACGGATTGGGAAATATATGATGGAACCAATACCTGATGATTGGATAGACCGCCTCTTTGGGTGTATGAGCGAATTCTATGGGGGTAGATGGAACGATCTCTATAAGACAACCCTACTCCAGGCGTTACATAAGAAGATCTGGAAAAACGGCCTCCATGGGCTTTCCTATGAGCAGATCAAAGATACACTCCGATATTATCGTAGGCATGCAGCTCAAAAGCACAATCTACCCCCATTGGTGACCGAGTTTCACCATTTTGCAAAAGAGCGTTTATAATAGTTGACACCATAGTATCCACCTGGTAATCTAGGGTTACTTACTTAGGAGATGGATATGAAAAACGCAATTGACCAATTAATTAGCTTAAAATTAGATCATGAGAAAGATTTGTCACCATCCATGGTTGATGACAGGCCCTTAACAGCAGCAGAAATATATCTTGAAGCAGCTATCCGTCACATGGACGATGATTTGAGAGAAGAGATACATGGTAACCATCAGATGTATGCCCACTCGAATGATGAAGAGTTTTTAACAATTTATTGCCACTTACATTTTAATAAGTTCGCCGAAGAATTTGTCGTAAATTAACCTCTGAAGGGATTACTATGCCAACAACACAGAAAAGAATTCATATCGCGTTAACGCAAGAAGATATCAGGGAGCTAGCAATTTTGGAGGAATATTTCGGGGAGAATGCTAGTTTAGTGGTTAAGAGAGCTATAGCTGCATTGTATCTGGAGTTTTTTGGTAAAAAGTGAAGGAAAGGCTATGAAGCATGGCAGAATAGATAAAACCCAGGGAGAAATAGTACAAACATTCAGAAAAATGGGTTGTCCTACCTTCATTACCAGTGACTTGGGCAAAGGTTTCCCTGATTGTCTCACTAAAATAGGCAAGGATATTTGGTTGATTGAGATAAAAGATGGATCAAAACCACTTAGCCAACGGAAATTAACCCCACTTGAGCAAAAATTCCACATTGAATTTGATGGTTGTGTTAAAGTTATTAGCTCAGTTGATGAGGCTATTGAGTTCGTGGCCAAATGTAGAATTTAGTTGACTTTATTTTATCCACAAGGTTATCCACAGAAACGGTGGATAAGTTTTTAGAGAGAAAGACATGTTACTCAGTAATTGCTGCGATGAAGAATTAAAGGTCGTCAATGGACACGAAGGAACCTCCTATTATATCTGTTCTCGCTGCGAAATGCCTACGGATGGCCATTTTGTGCTAACATCAGCCATGAACGACCATGAATTTAAGGATGAGTGAATGTTGCCAGCTTACAGACTAAAATTGCGTAACCTACTTATTAAGCACGAGGGGTTTAAAGCAGTTCTAACCACAGATACCACTGGGCATTATTTCTACGGCTATGGACATGACGCTTCAACTCCCATTAGTACCACAGCTGGCGGGGTAATCCTCGATGATGATATCCAATGGCACGCTACTCACTTACCCTTAGCTTGGCCCTTATTCAATTCCCTCTCTGACGCTCGCAAATGTGTTCTGATGGATATGTCATACAATCTTGGCTTACAAGGACTTCTAGAGTTTAAAGAGATGCTAGCAGCGTTAGAAGCCGGGAATTACGATGAAGCTGCTGATCAGATGCTAAACTCACTTTGGGCTAAACAAGTGGGCGATAGAGCCATAGAAGATGCTGATATCATGCGGAATGATGAACTATGAAATTTCAGCCACCAAGAATTATGATCTTGCTTTTTATCACGACATTGCTCATAATTAAGACAATATATGATTACAAACACAACAACTCTAGTGCTGCTTTGAATGATGCTTACCAAGCAGGACAGATGATTTTAGCTGAGGATGGCAAATGATTGATGTGGAAAACCTTAAAATAGAATATAAAGATATTTCTGTTTTAATACCCTACCAGGATAATTCAAGAACACACTCAGAAGACCAAGTAAAAGAGATAATAGATTCTATCAAACGCCGAGGCTGGACAAATCCAATTCTAACGGATGGCCAAAATGGCATAGTAGCAGGGCATGGTCGATTACTTGCTGCACAAAAACTTGGCCTAAAAAGAGTTCCAACAATTGATCTTTCCTTCGCTAGTGAAGCTGACAAAATAGAATACATTATAGAAGATAACAAGCTCGCGCTTAATGCTGGCTGGGATTATGGCATTCTTAAACTACAATTCGATTTGCTCGAAGATGCTGGATTAGACCTGAAAAACACCGGATTCCATAAAGATGAATTGAAAGAAATTCGCAATGTAAATACCTTCAGGGAAGATTTATGCGATGAAGATGAGGTTCCCACTGTTCCCACTGTTCCCGTTTCTAAACTTGGTGATATATGGATACTTGGCAATCATCGCCTTATGTGCGGTGATAGCACTATGCTGGATCAAGTTGAAAAGCTCATGAATGGTGAAAAGGCCGAGATACTAATCACTTCACCGCCTTATTCAGATATGCGCGAATATTCAGGAAACGATATTTCTTTGGATGTTATTACAAGTATATTTAAATCTTTTTATCAGCAAGCGAATTTTTATGTAATCAATTTAGGGTTGCAATATAAGAATCATGAAATTAATCCATATTGGAATTCGTGGGTGAAATCAGCTACGGATATTGGTTTAAAATTGTTAGCTTGGAATGTATGGGATAAAATACAAGCCGGAAGTATTAGCAATCAATCGCAAATGTTCGCATTAAGCCATGAATGGATTTTTGTTTTTGGCGAAAAACCCAAACAATTAAACCGTATTTGGGAAAAATCGGAAAACTCAGAAAAAAGGCAAAAATATTTTAAAGTTAATGATAAGGGTCAGAAAGTCCGATCAGTTCGACAAACGGACGGGTCAATGGATTTTAGCTCTTATGGTCGTGATTACGAATCAAAAAATATGGGTTCTGTAATAACTCAATTTAGCGAGCAAGAAAGAACAATAAATCATCCGGCAAAATATCCTGTAGGATTGCCTGAACCTTATATAGAATCAATGACGAATGAAAATGATATTGTCATTGACTGTTTTGGCGGTTCAGGCTCAACCCTCATAGCTTGCGAAAAGACAAACCGAAAATGCTTTATGATGGAAATATCCCCTGCGTATATTTCAGTTATAATCCGGCGTTATTGTAAATTCACTGGTAAAGATGCTATATTGGAAAGCACTGGAAAAACCTTTAAGTCTTTAGAGAATGAAAAAGAATTGCTTGCAATGCAATAAAGAATTTAATGCTAAAAGAAGCATTTTAAAATTTTGTGACAGGAAGTGTTCTGCTATATGGAGATGCAAAAATTATCCATTGGCTAAAACATGTTTTAAGAAGGGACATAAATCTTGGAATTCTGGAACAAATAAATCTGGAATGGCAGGAAAAAAACATTCTAGGATAACAAAAGATAAAATGAGAAATGCTCATTTAGGAGAAAAATCCTATAGATGGACTGGTAAAAGTGAAGAAAATTTCAGATTAAGAAGAAGTAGTAAATATGCCGATTGGCGAAAAGCAGTATTTCAAAGAGATAACTATACTTGTCAAATATGTAAGGCTAGAAGCATGAAAGGAATAAAAGTAGTATTAGAAGCGGATCATATTAAGCAATTTGCTTTATATCCTGAATTACGCTTTGATCTTAATAATGGACGAACACTTTGTGCTCCATGTCATCGAAAAACAGATACATGGGGGGTACGAAAACAAGCTATGCTAGAATCAACTAACCAAACATTTAATGAGGTGTCAAATGGCAAAGATCGGACGCCCGCCCTGGATACCTAGCGATGAAGAATTAGAAAAGGTGGAATCATTGGCAGCTAGAGGCATGACCATCGCGCAAATATGTGATTGTTTGGACATAGCTCAATCAACTATTTACGAAAAGACCAAAGAGTATTCAGAGTTGGCGGAGGCTATAAAAAGAGGAAAGGCCAAAGGTATAGCGTTAGTTACAGCGGAATTGCTCAAAAATGTTAAGTCTAAAAATGTAACGGCACAGATATTTTACCTTAAATGCCAAGCAAAATGGAAAGAGGCTAAAGACGAAGATAACTCAGGCAATGAAACTCTGATGGAAAAATTCGTAGATGGCAAACTCTGATTGCATTTATTATAACCAGGGAGCAAAATAGGGTCTAACTTAACCCCTTCGAAGGAGTTTCAGGAATGGCAATTACTTATTTAAAGCGCATTGATGGCGCGACCAATTCGCTCGTACAGCTTAATACTTCTGATTCAACAGCATCTGCTATAGCAGCTAATTACCTTACTGCGCAGGCCGCCAATATTGCAGCTATTAACGAAGGTGCCTGGACATGGGAGCCTAATGATCTAATTATTCTGAGCGCTTCCGATGGCGTTTCATTAGCCACCATTAACGCAACATTCACCACCTTAGCAGCGATTACAGGGAATATTGTTTCTCCTCCTCTCACTGTTTCAACTGGTCTTGTTGCTCATGCAGGCGGTGGGCAAACTGCAGCCACACTTTTACCCTCTGAATTCAACAATGTCACAACTGTTGCGGCAGCTGGTAATAGCGTATTGCTTCCTCCCTCCTTTGTGGGTGCGCAAGTCATCGTTACCAACTCTGGCGCAAATGCTTTGCAAATATTCGGTACTACTCCAGATACTATCAATGGTGTTGCTACCGCTACAGGCATTGCGCAAGCTGCCGGGACTACCGTTGTTTATCGTGTTGCAGTCGCTGGTAATTGGACTACGAATGCAGTTACAAAGCTAACCGGGACAGTGGTAACCAATGCAGTAACAGTTAATGGGCCAGTGGGTGTCATTACGACTGCATCGTTAAGTACCGCATCTGGCGCCAATGCTACGGCTATCGTCTTGACCAACAGTTTTATCACGGCATCCTCTGTGGTTCTGTTGCAAGACATGGGAGGCTCTAATACCACAAGAGGCGTCACGTACAGCGTCGTCCCAAGTGCTGGCAGTGCATCCATTACTATCACTAACGGAAACGTAGCCGCAGCAGCCTTAAACGGTACTGTGATCTTCGGTTTCAGCGTATTGTAATTAACGATTAAGGAGAAGACCAATGAGCGGATTTGATGATGGTTCAAGTGGGCAAGTGTATAACGAAGCCTATTGTATGAAAGAAAGTGTTGAGGCTAAGAACAATGCCGAGATGAATCAGAAGATGGGCTACTTTAATATGGCCGATCTCGCGAACACAAAGGCATTCCCTGTCCAAATGACTGGAGAAAAACAGAATCGCCAGTTAGGGCCAGAGGCTGCGGATGAAAATTATAACTACAACGCCGACAGATAGTTTTACCCCTGCGCAAAGGTAATCCCGGCATTGGCTTATCCACCAATGTCGGGTATTATCTTTTCTTTTTACAATTAAGGATGAGAACAAATGACGCAAGATGTACCTATGCCTAGCAATTCAGTTGATCAAACACCTAAGCAATATCTGTTTCAGCAATTCTTAACTAAATATCAGGATCTATCCAAATTCATTAATCAGCTTCCTATCAATGAGAAGTTGAAAGAAGTTATTGTAAAAGAGTTCGATACTGGTTTTCTATGGGGTAAAGAAGCGTTTGCCACATTGGTATTGCCTAAACTAGAAGAACCAACGGAAATGATCCAACCATATGGCGTTGATGTTGAGCACCGAGCCAGAAAGAAATCATCTAAAAAGGCTAAGAAGAAAAAGAATGGTAAACGAAAGTCAGCTTGATACGCTAAGAGATTTTCGCAAGTTTGCCCCGAAGTTTCTAATCATACGTACCAAGTCGGGGCAACCTAAGCCATTTGCTTTTAATAGGGCGCAGAGTTATTTACATGACAGACTTGAGAAGCAGCGAGAAAGTACGGGTCGCGTCCGGGCAGTTATCCTTAAGGGTCGTCAACAGGGTTGTTCGACTTACATTCAGGCACGGTTTTTTCATCAGGTTATTACCAGCAGAGGAAAGAAAGCGTTTATCCTCACTCACGATAAAGAAGCAACTAAAAATCTATTTAGCATGGCTCAAAGATTCTATGAAAATCTTGAAGCAGGTCTCGTTCCCAAGCCAGACACGGCCAACGCTAAGGAGCTTTATTTCAAAGAATTTGATAGCGGATACGCTGTTGGTACAGCAGGTAATAAAGCAGTTGGACGCTCCCAAACAATCCAGCTCATGCACTCGAGCGAAGTCGCGTTCTGGCAATTCGCTGAAGACCACTCGAAAGGTATCTTGCAGGCGATAAGCAATGAGAAAGGAACAGAGATCATATTGGAGAGTACAGCTAATGGTATTGGTAATTACTTTCATAGCCGGTGGGTTAATGCTATGGCTGCTGATAGCGAGTATCAGGCTATCTTTCTCCCCTGGTATTGGCAAGATGAATATACCGATTTCACTCCCGGCTTTAGATTAACTGATGAAGAAGAGCATTATGTCGGATTGTACAAGGATAATGGCTTAACGCCTGAGCACATGTCATGGCGAAGAAAGAAGATTAATGAGTTTAGTAAAGACTTTGATGCTGGCAAAGAATCATTCCAGATTGAATACCCATTCTCGGCTAATGAAGCATTCAAGAACCCGATTAATAATGTATTCATTAACTCAAAGTACGTGGAGAAAGCCCGTAAACAGCGTGTAGACGCGTCAGGGCCATTGATTATCGGAGTGGATGTTGCGATCAGTGATAGAGACAGATCGGCTATAATGCGTCGCAAAGGCCGTGTTATGTTTGGTCTAGAGAAATTCAGCAATTATAATACTATGGAAATAGTGGGTAGGCTTAAGCGCGTCATCCAAAATGAAAATCCACAGAAGGTTTACATCGATTGTATTGGGATTGGTGCTGGCGTAGTGGATAGACTGCTAGAAATGGGATACTCATGTGTAGAAGGCATCAACGTAGCCAGATCAGCTAATGACAAAGAGAAATTTAAAAACCTAAGAGCTGAGCTGTACAGCGATTTGAGAGATTGGCTTTATGGTGAATTGCCCGTACAAATACCTGATGATGATGAATTGCATGGTGAGTTATGTTCGTTCGGATTCAAAGAGAATAGTTCAGGTCAAATACAAATAGAATCTAAGGATGATATGCGAGCGAGAGGATTGAAGTCGCCTGATACGAGTGATGCTGCCATGCTGACATTTCCCGGAGGCTATTTTGGTCATGCTCAGGGTGGAAATATTGAAATACCAACATTGGCGCCTTGGGAAAGGGGAATGTTTAGATGAACGCAAGGGATAAGCAAAGGAAAATAGTTGGCAAGATCACTCAGGACTTATTAGAGGCTCATCGAGCGTCAATGCTGAAGCATCTCCCCGAGAACACAACTGAACCTGAATTTATTGATTATGTTCTATCTTCATGCGGCAGCTTGTTGGCTACGTTAATGGGAACATTGCAGCTAAAGACGAATGCCATTGATATTCCTGCGACTTTAGAGAAGTTAAAGCAATCGGTCATTCTCTATGTCGAAAATGATCGGAAAATGAAACATAATGATTAACTGGTTATATTGTCTATTGTTTGGCCATGATTTTGATAGAAAAGATCGGGGAGATCTTCATATCCATGGTGATGATGATCCTAATATTATAATCGAAAAATATGTACGTTACTGGTGCAAGCGCTGTCAAAAGTATCGGAAGGTTTAACTATCTTAGCCTTTATCACGATAAACCACCATAATTTCGCTATAACTCAATCCCTATTCCATTAATGAGCCAAAGAGCATAAAATAGTCAGCTATCAAGCGACTTAATGGATTGCCTATCAATGCCCAAAAAAGACCCTGAAATCTGCTCTAAAATCAGAGATCGCGTGGACAAATGGGAAAAATACTGGACGATTAACCGTTCTCTCTATTACGAATGGATCGATTTTGTCATGGGCGATCAATGGCGAGAGGATGAGTCTAAACTATTCGAGCGCTATAACAAGATTCCGCTGATGTTTAATAAGCTGGGCGTTCTGATGAATCACCTATTGGGTGATCAAATTCAGAACACCCCAAATTTACAGATAATGCCCGATGATGATGTTCCGGTGCCTACAGCTCAGGCTCGGGCCGCGCTAATCAAAAATATCAGCCTCAATTCCGATGCTAAGACCGTTTATCAATCAGGCTACGGTCAAGCCATCGTAGGCGGATATGGAGCCTGTAGAATAGGTACAGAATATCTACATGATGAATCATTTGAACAAGAGATCAAAATCTATGACTTCGAAGACCCGAATAGGTGCTATTGGGATCTGGCAGCAAAACACAGATGTAAAGTGGATGGTATGTACAGCGGGTACAAAACCCGGGTCAGTAGAAGGTGGTTTAGAGATAAGTTTGGAAAAGATGTTGAAAGCCAGATCGGAACCACATCTATTACCGAAGACAGCACTATGGCTTTCGCCGATGATGATTCCATTACTTTGGTTGATGATTTTGAGCGGATTGGAGAAAAACAATCGATTTACAAGCTATCTGATGGTTCTGTTGCTAATTCTGATGAGTTTAGAAAGCTAGAGAAGATGAAGATTGATGGCAAAACGTATAAATTCCGCAATGGACAGCCTATTACTAAGCTAGATGAGCGTCAGATTGTTAAATATACGATCCGGCATAGACAAATAGCCGGTGATTTCATCCTTGAAGAGACAGATTTCTCTTCTATTCAGCTTCCGATCATTTTTATTGATCAAAAGAGCTATTACACTAAGCAAGGGCAGCAGATTACTAGAAGCTTCTTTAAAGATGTTAAGGACGCTCAGAAGTATCTTAACTATCTTGCTACCCAATCAGGCTATATTCTCAAAGTATCTCGTTGGGATCAATTCCTAATGCCCCGTAAATGTGCCGCCTCTCCCGACGCGCAGCAGCAATGGCGCGATCCATCCGTGGTCAATGGGGCACTCTATTATGATGAAACCCCAAGTGGGGCTAAGCCGGAGCAACTAAGGCCGCCTGAGTTATCGCAGTCCTTGACCCAGCAGTACGAGCGTACTTTGGTTGATATTCAGTCAGGCACAGGATTGTACAATACTCAACTTGGTGAAATGGGGAATGAGGTTTCAGGTACTGCCATTGATGCTAGAAACCGTCGTGGCAATAAGAATACCCAAATACCCCGCACAGCCTTAGATATAGCTATCTGCACCATTGGCGAGATCATTAACGAGATGATACCCACGGTTTATGATACTCAGCGCGATCTAATGCTTCCAATGCCGGATTCCGAATCTCAGAAGGTCACCATTAATAAGCCGGCAGATGAATATGGATTGCAGGTTGAGAATGACATGACTAAGGGCCGCTTCAAGATACGATTGAAAGCCGGCCCAAGCTACGAAGGACAGAAGGACGAAGCTTTGCAGTCTCTTCAATTGGTTCTACAGGCTGATAAGGGAGGCCAGGTCTTCCCAATGATAGCCGATCTTTACGCGGAGAACCTGCCTTTAGATAACAATCTTGAGCTTAGAAATAGGCTTAGGACGCTAGTTCCACCTGAGATCATTGAGGCTGGCAAGACTGGTAAACCTGTGCCGCCTAAGCAACCGCAGCCTGATCCTATGGTTATGCTTAAGCAACAAGAATTGCAAATGAAGGCTCAGGATGCTCAGCAGAAGAACCAGCTTAAGCAGCAAGAATTGCAGTTCAAGCAGCAAGAATTGCAACGTAAGGCTATTGAGACTCAGCAAGATATCCATGTTGAGTACAATAAGCTTGAGGCTGAGAAAGAAGAGGCTGCTGCCGAACTTCAAGAGATCATCATGAGATATCAAGCCGAAAGCGAGCGCGTGGGTGCGGATTTACAGATAACCCATGCTACTAACCTAGTCAGACTGCTAGAGCATTCCGGCAAGATATTCCACGAAAAGGATATGCAAGCAGCCCAGCATAAGCACGAAAAGAGTATTAAACCCACAACTACAGTTTAAGGATGAATAAGGATGAGCGGAGAAGTCAGAAACGTTGATGCCCTAATAGTGGCAGATATGCAAAATCAGCAAGCGCCCGTGCAAGCAATACCTAATGCTCCAATAGAATCAGCGCCAGTACAGCAAGATTCGGTCGCCGAAGTTCCACATGGAACCTTAGATAGCTCAGAAAATGAACATACTAATGACAATGTAAATCAAGTTCAACCTGATGCCAATGTGACTCAAGAACCTACCAAATCAGTAGAAACCAGTAGTAAATCGGTAGATTCCCCTATTGACGAGTATGGCAATCCTATTGATGCTCCAAAAATGTACAGTGAAGAAGATGTCTCTAGGATGATTAGGGATCGCCTATCGCGTGGTCGCCATGCTGAACAGCCAACCCAGCAACAAGTCCAGAAAGCAGCTGACGACTTCAAGACTGACCCCAATAGCGAGGAATCATGGGAAACCCAGTTAGAGGGTTTCATCGATAAGACACTAGAGAAACGCCAGTCGAAGCAAGCTGAGCAGCAATGGAAGCAGCAGGAAGCAGCCAAGCAAGCCGAATTTGAGGCTAAGTTTTCGACTGGCATGAATAAGTACCAGGATTTTCACAAGGTCATAGACCCTGTTAGGAACAATATCACTGATTCCATGATGCTCGCGGCGCGCAATCTGGATAACCCAGCGGCTTTTATCTATGGCGCAGCTAAGCTTCACCCCCAGGAATTGGATAGGATATCGAGAATAGCAGATCCTTACGCACAGGCCTCAGAAGTGGGCAGACTGCATGAGCGCATGGTTAAGTCCAGAAGTGGCCTTAGCGCGGCTCCTAAGCCTCTGGAAGCGGTTAAAGGGGATGTTACTAACAAGCGTATGGATGACAGGCCATCTATTGATAACCTAATAGCCCAACATGCTAAGCAAAAGCAAAACGCTAGAAGATAGGATAAAAAGAGTACATAATGTTATTTATTTGGGAGAGATACAATGCCAATACCCGGTGATAATGGAAAACCAGCTTTAGAGAAGAAAGAACAGGAAAATCGAATAACAGATGTAGCCAATCATGATGCCTGTGTTCAGAAAGAAGTCATGCTTAATAAGCCAGCATCGAAAGAAAAATGTATTTTTGGAGAAATATAATTATAAAGCATGCCTACTACAATATGGGTACAAGCTTACAGAAAGAAGTTAAGCTTAATGCGTCAGAATCTAAAGAAACGTGCATTTTTGGAGAAATCTAAATGTCTTATCCTTGCCCAAAATGTAAAGGCTATGACTGTGACGGAAGGAGTAACTGCAATGGCAAATAAGAATGAGAAAGATAAAGAATGCTGCTATGAGGAAATGACTAAAGGCGTAGGCGGTCAAAGCGAACCAAGTGAGTATTTTAATCCTCCCTTGATTAATGGCTATGAAACTACGCGCAAGAGTTTTATGGGCGATAAAGGATTTGATTGGTCTGGTATGGAGAAGGGTAAGCGCTAATGGATAACGCCTATAATCAATCTATGGTAGCTTATCAAGATGGCCCAGGTGAGGAAAATACTGAGCGTGGCATGCCTGACGGTAAAGAGCAATTTGGCAAAGCAAATCGCATGCCTCAAGAGAATAAGGGCTATAAGCAGGTAAAATATCCCGCTAATCCTACTAAGAATCGCGGTGGAGAATATCGGTAATGTCGATAAAATCCCAAACGCCTGGAATAGCATCTGATATACCGCTTATGTCTAAGCAGCGTGGGCCAGTTTATGTAATGGGTAAAGAGGAGAAGAAGACTATGCCATTGAACAAAGGTGCTAAACCAGGTTCTAAAGGATTTGGCGAGAATATTGCAGCAGAAATTAACGCTGGCAAAGCTGCCAAACAGGCTCAGGCTATTGCCTACAGTGAATCAGGCGAGAAACATCACAAACAACCTAAAACACATTCACACCACAGACATTCGGAGAATAGATAATGAAAGCATGCAGCAAAGATATGAAAGGTAAAATGAAAGATGATAAGAAAATGAAAGATATGCCGAAGAAGAAAGGCGTCCATGAAGTATCTGAGAAGCGCATTAAGGAATATGCCAATAAGAAGAAGAAATAGTTATCTTGGAGATTTAGGAAGTAACATCCAATGACTAGGAATATATTCTAATCCCTGATCATTGAACCATGCTATTTCCATTTCTCTATTCTCTAGTTTTGCAAGATAGCCAATCCTGAAATAGCCATCACTTTCATACGTGATTACTTCTGTATCAAATAAAGGCAATCTATCCTTAACACTTATCCATTTACTCATTTATCTAATCCCGTTATTATTGGTGTAAAATACTTATAAAACGGCTGATCTGGCTTGCCTTTCTTGTCCTTCTGATCTAGCACAATACGCTGTATATGCTCATTGTCATCTACTGTAACGTGCGTGAGTTGCAATTTCTTTGCTTCTAATTCAGCCATCATTTTATTGAAATTGATGCGATCTTCTGGAGATAGAGATTTCCAGAATAGTTTGGCTTGCTGACGTGTCATTTTGGGGGATGCCGGTTCCATTATTGAATTACCTCAAATTCTGTAATAACTAGATTATAATAAGGAAATGATTTCTTTATATCTTCAGCTAAAATAGCATTTGCGCAAACCATTCTTATGGATGCTTCATGGCCTGTGTTTAATTCGCCTTCGCTCACGATGTAGACTTTCATTATTCTGTTATCCCGTTTTTATTTTATTATTACTCTTATCGTTGAATTATCCTTAAGAAAGTAACTGCATTCCTTATGATCAAATTCTGGAACTATATCATACTTGTAACGTATGTTTATCTGATATGTTTTCCTCATTGAGGAATATCGTTTTATCTTATATCCATTATCTGATTTTATCATGATAAAATATCTCTTATTAAAATTAGATTGCAGGAAGACAAGATAATCATTACATTTACATCTGAGATGATCTAATACACTTTTATCGAATATGACCGTTAACAATGTATCATCCATATCTATTATATTTTGTATCTTTATCATAGTGAATTATTTTAATAATTTCTTCGGACTACTGGAAGCTAATAACTTACCGCTCTGTTCTCCGTAAAATGGAATAAATGGTTCCTGGTTAGTTAAAATAGAATATTGCATTTCAGATTTTAAGCCAGAGATAACTGTTTCACTCATTTTAGCAACAGTTGAGGCTTCTGATATATCCATCTTGCCTGATTCTAAATCATCCATTGCTTGTAATACTCTATCTCTCAACATCTTCATGCTCGTTATTTTTGTCATTCATCCTCTCCCAATAATTAACTCTAATTTGTTTTACTCTGTCAGGATTTTTCTTGCGCCATTCTGCTGCTTTAGTTAGCACATAATCCTTATTGTTTTTATAATAATTCTGGGAAACATCTTTCCTACACGCCTTGCATTTATAAGAATAATCCCCCTTAGCTTTCTTATAGTTTTTAATCACACCATTAATAAAAAGATCCCCATGCTTTCCACATTTAACTAATGGGGCTTTTAATCTAATTGCTTCCTCCTTTTTCTCTTGGTTCATCTTAAAGAAAATTTCTTTTTGAGATGCAATCATTCTTTGTAATCTAATTAATGCTCTTTTAAATTGCAGAACTTCTGTTGGGATGGAGGTTCGATATTTATATTTTAATGGACCTTTTAATGAAATTCCCTTGGTGAGTTCATCTCTGACAATAAAATCCCAGAGGTCTCTTTCTGGATTTCTTTTGCTATATCTCTTGGCAGATTGTTGTTGCCATCGCTGATATTTTTTTATTCTTTGCTTTTCGTTATTAGCGTACATACGCTCTAATTTCTTATCCGCCTTATCACATTGTTTTTTACAATCTACACAATAACGATAGCCACGAGAACTATATTCATAAGAATAAGGGTAATCAGCTATAACCATACCTTTTATTCTATGGCCATTACACTTTCTTCTGGTGTCGTCAGACATGCTCATAATAAGGTTGATTCATTATTGCTTTTAGGGTTACCAAATGTTTTCGCATCTGCTTAGCTAATTCTCTAGCTGCAACATATTTTGATGAGTAAATCTCATTTTCATAATAAAGCTTCTTCTCTTCTGCCAGCATTCCTCTGTTTATTAAATATACAAAGTTATCAAACTGTAAGGGATGCTCGATGCCGATATATAAGATATATCCAGACATTAATATAGGTTTTGCTGTAGTCCAATCGATCACATAGATAGATTGGCCTAAATTAAATGAAGCTGTCCTTCTGACAACTTCATCTTTTGATAGACCAACGATCGTTAATTTCTGCATATTCCATCCCGTAAAATGACATTTTATAACATAAAGTGAGACTTAGGGGAATAATTTTAAAAATGTGACAATAAATGTCACAAAATTGCTAGTTTAAAGCTGGCAATTGCATCTGCAATCACACTGAGAGTATAATAATTGTACGATGCGACAGGAAAGCTTCGTCGTCTTTCCAAGATTTGATCAACGATGTGACAGCTTTGGGTAGCCCCTTCGTCTACCGCACGATGCAGGAAGCTCCTTCGTCTTCCAAGAGAAATCGGCAAGCCATTTATGGCTTTTACTTATTCTTTTGGAGACGACACTATGTCATTTTCAGGCAATTCTTTCAGTACAACTCAATATATTCTAGACGAAACATTTGTACGATTTGTGAACTACCTCGCATTTGCTAAAGTTGCTAATCGCAACCTTGAAGGCGATTTCAAAGGCTTAAAATATGCAACTGGCCAGACTATCAACTATCGCTTAGAAGAAAGATACCTCGGCGGCTATGGCGCTACAGCTACATCCGAAGCCCGTGTCCAGGTTGTCCGCCCTCTTACGATTGATACTCAGTTTCATACGATGGTGGAATTCACCGGGTTTGAACTGACCTTTGATCGTGCGCGCGACCAGCCGTATTTAGACATGATGCTTAATCCCCGTGCGAAACGTTTGGCAAACATGGTTGAGCAGTTTATCGCTACTACCAACTTCCAGACCCAGGTATATCAGGCATATGGCTCACCCGGCGTAGCAATCGACTTTAATACCGTACTGCAGACAGATGCTTACATGACGCAGCTAGGTATTCCCGAGGATGGCAATCGCTATTGGGCTAACCCTCCGGCAGTAAGTGCAACTCTGACAAACGACTTGTACACCGTGTTCAACATGACGGTAAACCGTGGTGCGTTGTTAGATGGTTTCATCGGGCATCTTTCCGGCTTTGATTTCTTCAAGACTAACTTCTTGCAGAGACAAGTTGCTGGTACGCCTGGCGCAACTGGTGGTACGCCTCCGACTGGTTATGTGGCAGCTGGTACAGTTACCAATGGCCCGATCACTGGTGGAAATACCATTGTTCTGACTGGTTTGGGTGCTGGCGTAGTGTTCCAGGAAGGTGACATTTTGACCCTGGATGCTGCTGCAAATGTGTTCATGGTTAATCCTTTGACCTACGAACCTTTGGCCCAAACAGCTCAGTTTGTCGTAACTGCTCCTGTTACTTCAAGCGGTGGCAATGCGACTTTTTTGGTAAACCCAACCATCGTAATTAGTGGTGCGCGTCAGAATATCTCTAACGCCATTCCTAACGGTGCGCAAGTTTATGCCGCCACCTCTCACAATGTCTCTATGGCTTTCCATAACCAAGCAATTGTGTTTGCAGCTCCTCCTCTCAAGGAATTGAAAGGTGGTGTTGAGGCAGTAACTTCTTACAGTGATCTGTACAAATTGGCTATGACTTACTCTCTTGGTGCTGATATCCGCAATTATGTCCAGCTAGATCGTATCGACATTATTGCTGGTGTGGCAATCAATCCAGAGTTTGCAGTAGTTGTAATGTCCTAGTAGGACGAATTGGGCGGCCAGCTTCATCCCCTGGCCGTTCTATTTTTTAGCGAGGTTATCATGCACCAATGGAAGAAACCGGTAGTAGATGTAAACGATCATACAAACCAATTTAATTACTTAGGCCGATGGGTAGATAAAGAGTCATTTTGCGCCTTTGTGTACGACAAGAATGGGCAGTCTAAGTTAGCCAAGAATTACGACGAGTACGAAGACCTAACCACTAGCGGTGTCTGGTTTGAGTCTCAAATTTCAGCCTCTATTGCGAACCAGAAGGGGAAACAAAAAGATGGCACTATACGCGCAGACAGTTAAGGATTTTGTCACAGATGCTTATCAGTTAATCAGTGCAAATAGCCCGACGGTGCCGTTGCAAGGTAATGATATGCAGAAGGGTGTTAGGTTTTTGAATGAATTGCTTAAGTATTATGCTTCCGATTCTTTAATGCTGACTATTGCTAAGAAGATTAATTTTACTGTTCAGATTGGCCAACAGTTTGTGACCTTTGCTGATCCTTCATATACTCCAGCTGCTGATGTGCAAATCGGTAGATTATCTAATCTACAGAATGCTTGGCTAGAGTTAGATGGGGTTGATTATCCGCTTATTGATGAATCCAGAGGAGTGTTTTTTGGATCATACAAGTTCCAGCCTCAGCGTGGGCTGCCTCGGTTCATAATAATCACAAATGATCTGAATTTAACGACAATGCAGCTTTACCCAGCCCCTTCTCAGCTATATAACATGTGGGTCTATGGCAAGTTTGAGCTACCATATATTCCTGAAAGTGGAGATATGGGCGAATTGCCACTCTACTTTTACAAGTTCCTTAAATTGGCATTAGCTAGAGAACTGGCCTTTTATAAGGGCCGCAGTGCTGCGTGGGATGAAAAGCTCGAGGGAATGTTCAAAGAGGCCGAAGACAAAATGGAAAGCGTTAGCTCTATGAATCTCGTTATTGATTCAGCTAATGAGAGCTATTTGAATGGAAGTTGGAGACTCCGCGCAGGAATTTAGCGCCAGATGGCGGTTAAAGTATACAATTTATAGTTATATGGTAATATACAGATTCTATTAATATAAGGATTTTGATATGCCAATAACTAAACCATTAAAAGATAAATTGAATGGTTTTAAAGTAATAAAAGATCTTGGAAGAGAAGAAAATGGCATGAGATATGCCTTAGTAAATTGTAAAGAATGCGGAAATGAATTTAAAACTAGTGTCTATCATATTAATACAATAGACAGTTGCGGTTGCCTCCCATGTAGGCCTGCAAAAATTCTTCCGAAAAATATAAACGGATTTAGGATTTTGAAAGATTTTGGATACAGCAATGGAAGTAGAAGAGCATTAGTTATATGTAAGGTTTGTGAGAAAGAATACGAGGTAGATCCGAATAAGCTCAAGTATAGACATCATTGCGGTTGCTTGAGAAGAGGCGTGATTGCATGTAAATATGCAAAATCGCATCCAAGGCTTACTCAGATTTATAAACACATGATGGCTAGATGTTATAGAAAGAATAGCCAAGATTATTATTTATACGGTGAAAGAGGAATAATAATTTGCAAGGAATGGCTTAAAGATAGAAACGAATTTTGTAAATGGTCTTTAAAGAATGGATATAGGGATGATTTAACAATAGATAGAATAGATAGTAATGATAACTATGAACCTGATAATTGTAGATGGTCTAATTCGGCGACACAGGCCAGAAATACTAGTAGAAACGTTTTAACAATGGAAAAGGCTAAAAAAATGAGGAAACAACATGCTACTCATTTAAAATTGATGGCTAGAAATTATAGAGTAAGCTTAGCCACTGTGTATAATGTTATTAATAGGAAATCTTGGATCAAAGCATGACGCAATCAAGACCTGGTCAATTTGAAGTTAAACCCCTTCCCATTGTCGGAGGATACAATGTCGCCCGATTTAAGCAGTTATGCCCAGAAGACACAGCTAACCATTATATGGTTAAGCAAGAGAATGGTAAGCGCCAAGCCGCCCTTTTTCCGGTTTTAGGCCGGGCGCACATAAATTCCCAAGGCTACAATCAGCTAATCTTTGGTAGTGAACCACGAGGCATTTTCAAAACTATTAATTATCTGTACGTAGTCGTGGGAAACCAGATTTACCGCTATGATTCGCAGTTTAACCCGGTAAACATTACTGCTAATGCAGTGGGAAGCGCTACAAATGCGCCGCTTAATTCATTAAATACCCCAATCTATTTCACTTTCCTGGTGGTAAACCAGATAGTTTTCGCCTGTTTCGTTGATGATGTTAATATTTATGTCTATGTCGAGAGCGGTTTACCTGGCAATCCTCTTGCATTGCCCACGCCGACGCCGAACCAAAACGGCAATTTATATGTGGTAACTGATCCTCATGCACCCGGCAATGTAAAGGTAAATGGAGTTTTGCAGCTTCCGGGTTTTATCGCCACCTTTGGCAATAGAATCACTGTTAGCGTAGCGAATTCCGCGCAATTCTTCCTATCCGTGGTCAATTTGTTGAATCCAGATGGTACTTTTGACCCGCTCCACGCTTTCAGTATTGGATACAATGCCGTTGGTCCAGTTGCTGGAGCTGCTGTTTTCGCTCAGGCCACAGGGTTTGTCCGGCAAATGGGTGTTCTAAACAATACTCTCTATGTATTCTGCGATTATGTTACAGATGTTTGGTCAAACAATCCGGCCTATCTATCGGATAATGTCTATTTCCCATGGCGTCAGAATTCTACGTATAACTGGAACTTTGGTATAGCTAATCCATCCTCATTAGATATTGATTTCGGCTGGCTAGTTTTCTTAGCTCGCAATAGTGATGGCTTATTGCAGTTTATGAGGACGCAGGGCGGCCAGCCAGAGGTCATGAGTTCAAAGGCTATTGATACGCTATTACAGCGTTATACTAATCAATATGGGGCTAACAACCCATTCCTAGTAAGGAAATCCAATGGCTTCCTTTATCAATATGAGAATACCATCTTATATAGAATGTCAGGAGGTAGTTATTCTGGCACACAGATTTTAGACCAAGAATTGACGGACAATAGCATTGAGTTCTGCTTCGAAACCCAAACTTGGCATCGTTGCATTGAAATGAATGGCGAACGAAATAAGGTTAACTTGCATGTGTTTTTCAACTTTATGCATCTAGTGACTCTTACTGGTGAGGGCACTATCTATAATTTATCTGGTCAATTCTATTACAACGAATCAAGGAATCTTAGTCAAACTAATGCTCAGGCCCCCGATGCCTATATAGCCTATCCTATGAGATATGAGCGAGTTACCCCTATTATCTCTGAAGAAGATTATGCTGAATTTGAAACAGAATATGCTGAGATAGATTTTGTTTTCGGAGATAGCAATATAAGCTATTCGTTAGCACCATTTAGCACCGTCCAGTTCATTATTGATGAAGTTCCGGGGGCTGATGGCTCGCCACAATATATGATAGCCGAGAATCCAGGCGCAGATGGAAATCCAATCTTCATAATCACTGATGGTTCTACGAATGAACCGGCTATTGGTGAATTAAGCTATAATACCCTTTTCAAGCCCAGCATTGAGCTACGCTACTCTGATGATGGTGGTATATCCTATAACTCAGCCGACATAAGGGAATTTTCACAGCAAGGTGCATATATCTGGAAAATGCGCTGGTATCAGCTAGGACCCTCTAGAAACCGATGCTATAAGCTGATTTGCGTTAGCCCAGTTCCTATCACTATCCTTGGCGGTGTAATGAATGTAAGGAGGATCAGTGGGGGCGCTAATTAACCTAAACGTGGTAGATACTCCAATTATTGAGCAGACCCAGTTCGGGCCTGACATGGAGCGCTGGTTAACTACTTTAGTGGACATTGTTAATGACAATTTCCTAACGCTTAATCAGGGTTTAATAGATCTGATTGCTGCGCAAGGGGTTACAGTTACAGCGGGAAGTGGACCCGGACCCTATACCGTGGCAGTTACGGGATTAACGGCATCAGGTTATGTTAATGCCACTTTGATTAGCTACACAGCTGTTATGCCGAATATAACCATTGTAAGCGTAGTCCCAGGATTAAATAGTTTTCAGATCACATTTAGCGCAGACCCAACGTCTGCTATTATAGTGTACCAGGCGTTTATATCGCAGCCGCAATAGGAGATTTATTATGGATTGGGCAAGAACAGCAGGCAATGTAGGTGGTGGCGCAGCAGCAGGTAGCGCATTTGGCCCATGGGGAACGGCTGCCGGAGCTGGATTAGGTCTTATTAATAGTTTTATGGATGATCCTAACGAAGCCGCTCAAAAGAAAGAGCAGCAAGGTTATGATCAGTCTCAGGGTTATTTGCAGCCCTATAATCAAAATGGACAAGATCAATACGGACGCTTGAATGATGCCGCTGGAAAGCTATCTGATCCCGCCGCATTGCAGGATGAATGGTCAAAAAGCTACAAAAACTCAGATTACGCTAAGCAATTGTTATCTCAAAACCAATCTTCTGGTATGGATGCAGCAAGTGCGATGGGATTGTCTGGAAGTAGTGCGGCTTTGGGCAATATTCAACAAGGTGCTGGTAATATTGTTGCTCAGGATAGGCAGCAATATATGAATGATTTAATGGATAAATATATGAAGGGAATAGGTCTGGGCCAAAATTTATATGGTGTTGGTGCTAATGCAGCAGGTCAACAATCAGGTCAGGCTCAGACTCACGGCGAGAATCAGGCCAATTTGGAATACAAGAGAATTAATGACCCCCAGAAAAATTTAACGCAAGGCATTGGATCTGCGATTAATTCTTACAATAAGAATCCAGGACAATTTAATTCTAACGGGCAAGGTTATCTTTCATAGGAGATAGAAATGCCGATAGCTGATCTTATATCTAAATCTGAGTCTCCGATGGATGCTTTTTTAAATCGCCTCGATCAAGGTGAAAAAAATAGACTTATGGCGGCGCAAGCCGGGGAAGCGTCTGCAAAAGGAAATCAAGCGCAAATGATGGCTAATCTTTTTGGGGTAGCTTTTGGGGCAGAACCTCCTTCTAATGGAAATCAAAGCTCACCTGAAAGCAGTAATATGATGCCTCCGGCGGCGAGGGGCTCTAATCAACTTCCTATGCAGCAGAATGGAATGGGTGCATCTTCTCAACCTCCAGGTCAGCCTTCAAATAGGCAGCAACAAGCCAGAGATATGCTAGAACGACTGGGATATTTAGTGCCAACTTCTCAGGAAAAAGCAGCTCTTGAGCAAAAGACTGCATATAACAAAGAGCTTGGCTCATCTGATGTTAAGACAATGGGTAAATGGGATGACACTATCACTGCTAGCCATGAAATGTCGCCTGTATTGAATAATATTCAAGAGATAAGTGCGAACCCCACTTTCCAAAACATGTATAAAAATCCTGAATATCTTGGAAAAGATATTGATTGGTTGAGTAGATTTGGTACTCCAGAGGAACAAAAGCTTATCGGAGATTTCACTACAAATCAAAAATCAATATTTTCATCTATGGGGCAAGATTTTAAAGGTGCTTTTAGAGAATTTGAACTTAATATATTTAACAAAGCCTCTCCTGATATTCATGATACTTTGCCTCAAATACAAGCTAAAACTAATACATTATTAGCACTAAAGGGATTAGTGTCTAAAAGGTTATCTTTAGCGCAAGATATTGTTAGATCCTCTCAAGGGCAAATATCTCCATCGGCTGCTTTAGAAATAGCGGATAAACAAATAAATGCTAAAGAAGTAAGAAAACAGATAGACGATCAATTTAAAGCATCTGAAAGAGAACAAAAAGAAGCGCAGAAACAACAAAACTCTCAAAAAGGTAATACTTCCATAGCGCCAAAAGGTGCTGAGGTTGAAATATATGATCCTCAAGGAAACCTTATCGGTCATGGCAGTAAAGTAAATGCAGCTAAATTTTTATTAGATAAAAAGCACAGAGGATATTATCAAAAGGTAATAGGAAATGGCTGAAGCTAATCTTGAAGAATATGGATTGATTCCAGTTAAACAGACCAAACCAGATTTGAAATCATTTGGCCTAATCCCTATTGGTCAAAATAACGAATCCGAAGATAGTAATTTAGGGAATGTTGCTAAAAGTTTAAGTTTGATTCCTGAGCCTGCTATGAAAGTGGGTCAAATGTTCAAAGGCCCTGTTTCACAAATTGCACAAGATGCATGGGGAATGGCCAAAGAAGCTCCCAGCGCTGTTATGCGCGGAATAACAAATATTCCTAAAGATATTGAATACCTGCGTAAAAATATCCCAGAAGCAGCTTCACAAATATATCATCAACCAACAAGAGCAGCTAAAAACGCAGCTGCTGGCGGATTAGAATTAGGTGGAGAAATATCAAGAATACCGCCAGGAATCGCTAAATATTTAGCGCATATTGGCGCTATTAAGCCAGAAACAGCAGCGAAAATGCCCCAACCATTTAGTTCGCAAGAAGTAAGCAAATTTGGTGATGAATTGGTTGGTGGAAATCAGCAACCAGGAGATGAATTGATCAGAGGTGCAGTCAGAAATGCGCCGAGTTTATATGGCGTTGGAAAAGTTGCAGAAGCTCTTAATCCTATGCAACTAACCGCTGGTGGAATAACTAAGCGCGTGCTAAATGCGCGAAAAAATGCCAAGCAAGAATATTCTGGGGAGTCGGGTCACTATAAGACTTTGTTCAATGATGCCAGAAAAGAAGGATTAGGAAATTTTGATAATTTAGCAAAAGAAGAATCGGATATATCTAGATTAAAAAAACACACGCCCTCTCGAATGATGGAATCTATAGAAAAATTTTATGAAAACCCATCTCATGAGGCGGGTCAAACCGCTATTAAAGATTTAGGCTTTATTATAAGGCCATTAGAAAATAGAGGATCATTACCTAGCTGGCAAACAAAACAGCTCGAAGCTGCACAGAGAACTAAAAGAAATATACAAAAAACTATGTTTTCTGATAAGAAAGGCGATATAAACCAAGAATTTTCAGGAAGACATAATCTTATTCAAACTGGTTACGCAACAGATGTTGTGCCATATACTACAAATGCTGCAATTAATGCGTATAGAAAAGGCGATTTAAAGAAAGCTGAATTGATAGATAAATTATCTACTGGTAAATTTGCAGCACGTAAAGGATCTGCGCATCCTCAAATAGCAATTAGAAAAGCAGGGAAAGATTTGATTGGTAATAAATTAGGATACGGTGCCATTGGGGCATTGATGACAAAATTATTAAGTGGCGGATCATAATGCCTAAATTGAAGAATTATACAGGAGAGGTTTTTGGTATCTTTAAAGTGATTAAAGATTTAGGATTGCATTATCCCACTAAAAAAAGCAGCAAAAAGCAAAGATATATGATTGCTGAATGTATTAAATGTGGGATAAGCAGGGAATTTATGCTCCCTTCATTAAGGAATAAACTAACAAAATGTGAATGCCAGTATAAACCATTAGTCACTAAAGAATGGTTAAGGTGTTATAAAATACATCATGGCATGACATTAAGATGCTATAACAAAAAAAATAAGGATTACTCAAGATATGGAGGAAAAGGAATATTTATATGCAAAGAATGGATAAATAATCCAAAAGATTTTTATGAATGGGCCATTAAAAATGGATACCACAATAATCTTTCTATTGATCGAATAGATAATAATAAAGGATATTCTCCAGAGAATTGCAGATGGGCAACAAAAGAAGAACAACAACAAAATAAAAGTTGCTCTACACCTATAGAAAAAATTAGACAAGTAAAGGAATTGTTAAAGCAAGATATAACAATGGCAGAAGTAGCGCGATTAGTTAATATAGAATATACAATCGTAAAAAGAATAAATCATAAAAGAAGTTGGAATAATGTGAATTAGGGAGACACCCATGTTTAGCCGTGGATACAATCCGATATGGTCGGAATTCAATGCAGTCGGCGAATTGTTCGATGACCGCTATTACGCATTTTTTCTCCAGAACACACTTCCGTATAATTTTCAATCAGTTTTCACCGATCCGAACGGTTTTAGCGCATGGTCAAACCCGATCCAATTTCAACCGAACGGAGAATTGCCCGATAACATATTCTTTCCTCCCGGATCAGTCTATCGCATAGAGTTCAGGCAAGGGCCTGATCAGACATATCCGCTCATTGGCAATCCCATTGAGAATTACGTGCCCAATGGCAGCGCTTCCACTGGAGGCAATAGTATAACGACATCTGGCAATATTGTTATCAATCCTCAATTTTCAGATGTTTCATTTGGACCATCATTGACTAGCGGGATAACGCCTACATTTACCATTACTGCAGCAGGAACATATCAAATTGCTCCAGGCTGGTCATTTGTAACTACTGGGACAGGTACTGCGACATTATCTCAGGTTGCCATATCAGGCAATAATCAATTGCCAGGGAATCCACCTTATGCTTTGCAGATTGTATCCGCTGGATTTACAACAGCTCAATTGATTCAAACATTGCCTAACAATGGTGGTCTCTTCGGTGGTGGCACTATTGGTGTATCATTAATGGCTACTGTTGTAGGGGCGAGCGAGCAATTAACAGCCAATTACTCGCCATCGACTATCACAGGGCCTGCACCACAAATATTCAGTCAATTAATATCTGCTGGCAATTTAACAACCTATTACGGTGTTGCAGGGAATACGGTATTGATACCGGCATCCACAAATAGCAATTCAGGTTCTAGCGGTTTTGTAAATTTTGTATTCAATCTTCCTGTGCCGGGGAATATCGAATTAACGAATATCATGATAGTTGGACAAAGCACTCCTTTGACTTCTCCAATAACTCCACCGGGTTTTCAAGAGCAGAGTTATCCTGAGATAGTAAGCCAAGAGTTTTATTATTATCGTGATTCGATATTGAATCATCCTAAAGATACTATCTTGACGGGATGGAACTTTGCATTAAATCCTTGGCAATTTACTAGCCCCACTATAGTCAATGTTGCGGCCAATCAATATACAGCAGATCAAACTATAGTTTTGCAGCAATATTACATAGCGACTGCGGGTGTCACTGGAAATAATATTGCGGTTGGTCAATCTGCTGGAACTTATAATTATGGTTTGCAAGTCAATGCAGTGTTGGATAACAATCAATTTGCATTATTGCAATATATAGACGCCAGTACGATCAGGCCATATTGGGGGCAAAATCTATCGGCAATGGTTAGGGCGTTATTGATTACAACCCAATCTTCTGCCATTCAATTTAAAGTTAGGTTATTGTGCATACCTGGGGTTCCTAACGCTACTACAGATATTTATCCAATAGCATCTTGGACCGCAGGAAGTGATCCTGTGTTTTCTGCAGTTTCTCCTGCAGTAACGGCTATTGCCCCGTTGAACGATCCAATTTATACATTAAATTCATCAACGCCGATGTTTTTTCCATTTAATAAGTTTACTTTGCCAGCATCAACTAATGTCAATATGACGCTAGGCATTTTGATTTACACTATTAACAACATGAGTGCTACGGGACCAGATGGAATTGTGTTTAACGATATTTCATTGGTTCAAAATGATTTTGCAGTTTTATCCAATCCACAAACATTTGATACTGTATTAAAGCAATGTCAGTATTATTGGGAAAAATCATATAATAATGAGGTTCACGCTACCAGTGGAACTTACCCAGCAACATATGTGGGTGTTTCTAGCGTATTGTTGGGTAATACAACTGCACTAATGTCTGGAATGGATAGAACATTTAAAACGGCTAAAAGAATTACTCCGAATGTTCTTTGGTTTTCTCCAGTTACAGGATCACAAGGGTTTGTTTATAATATTACAGGCTCAACAGACGTTGCTGTTTCAACAAATAGTTACACTGGAAAAACATCTACAGGGGTTGCTTTATTGCAAGCAACAATAAGCGATAGTAGCGCTGTAGCTGTCCATTGGACTGCTGACGCAAGAATAGGTTAATTAGGAGAATAAAAATGACTGCACCCGTACCATGCACAAGATTTCAAAAGAATTTTTTAAATAGCCTTCCCTTTTCCAATTACAATTTCAATGGATTGTTGGTCAATGGAACCGCATTATCTTTCACTGTTCCTGGCATTGCCACTCAGAAATTTAGAGTAAAATTTGTGCGTAGTTCAACCGCCGAAATTTGGGTTGCTTACAATGTTACAGCTGCCGATCCTGCTTCGGGGGTTGCTACTACTGCCATTTATCAAGAATTAATGCCACTGGAAGAATGTCGAGTGGTAGTGGGAGGATCGACCTTAAGTTTTCTTGCAATTGCAGGAACGCCAAGATTTAGTGCCTCATTGACATTGATAGAATCCAGTTAATTAATAGGTATTAAAAATGACTTTGAATACCATAAAATTTAGCCAATTTGCCCAGGGCAGCTTATCGAACACCACGAATAAACTTGTTGGCGTTTCTTCGGATTCTGGGGGTAATAACATACAGGTTTCATTTCCCTTAATTTGGACAACGGCTGCCAGACCAACTTCTCCTGCTTTAGGAACTCAAGGATATAATTCCAGTTTAGGACAAGTAGAATATTGGAATGGTGGCGCATGGGTTCAGCTAGCAGCGGGAGGAAGTGGAACGGTAGGTATTGGCGCAGCCAATCAGCTGGCTTGGTATGAATTTAATGGTACGTCGGTCGTTGGGTTAAATACTGGAAATAACGCCGTTTTAGTAAGTAATGCTAGTGGTACGCCATCATGGTTGTCGGGAACACCAAATACTTTTTTGATTTCCGATGCTAGTGGAATACCGACTTGGAGCTCCACATTAAATACGGGGTTAGTCTTAAATCAGCCCATTATAAATCAACCAAATATTGTTGGCATAACTAATGGAAGCAATGCGGCGGCAGGAAGTGTAGGTGAGGTTATATCTGCCGTTGCTAATGAATCAGCCTCAGTTTCTTTGACAAATACCTCTCCGACCAATGTCGTTTCAATTGTCTTGACACCTGGTCAATTTTTAGTATTCGGAAATTTTTTCATTCAATGCTCAAGTGTAAATCTGAATCATGCTACTGGGTGGATTTCTCAAGTGTCAGCAACACAACCAGATCCATCTTTATATTCCACCTGGGCAGGATTTACCACAATGATAGGTCAGTTTGGTGGCGCAGTTCCAATGCAGCCAATTAATGTTACCACTACTACTGTCGTTTACCTTGGGGTTAACGCTGGTTTTGGAGCTGGATCTGCCTCTGCTTGCGGTGGAATATACGCTGTAAGAATAAGATAGAATTTATTAGGAGTTTTTAAATGGCAATTACCTCTATTCAGAGAGATACGAATAACAATGTTTGCTTTGTTAGGATAATATCCACGGACAATTTAGCAACTATTTCTAGTGCGAACTATATATCATTGCAACAGAATAATATTAATGTCCTGAATGGCGGCCCTTTTGCTTGGTTCATCTCTGATATGATTCTTTGTTCTGCCAGTGATGCGGTTGGTCTTTTTGAATTCACGGATGCTACATTTAAAACATTAGAGCAGTATGGCTCATCTAATATTGTTAACCCTGGTGTGACAAATGAAATAGCTTATTATTCGTCATCAACCACTGTTTCTGGATTGGCCAATCTTGCTAATGCAGTCCTAGCCACTAATGGTTCATCTATTCCTGCCATGGTTACGACATTACCCGCTCTAGTTCAAACTAATATCACTAAGTTAGGAATTGTAACAACGGGAACGTGGCAAGGAACTCCTGTTGCCGTATCATATGGTGGGACTGGGGAATCAACTTTCACTCCCTACAGTATCATAGCTGGCGGGATTACTTCGACGGGTAATTTTCAGAATGTATCAGGATTAGGAACATCTGGATTTGTTCTAACCTCCACTGGTGCTGGCTCATTGCCAACATGGCAAATATCTGCTGGGAGCGGTACGGTTGATACCGGGACAGCAAATGCGATCGCTTATTATCCTGCAGCGACTAAGGAAGTTTCGCCATTAACTACGATGGCATCTGCCACGCTTATTACATCTGGTTTGGGTGTTCCTTCTTTATCGCAGACATTACCTACAGCTGTTCAAGCAAATATCACTCAGTTAGGAACACAAAGCCAAGCTCTCAATATGGGTAGCAATCAGATAAATAATCTAGCTAATCCCACAAGCCCGCAAGATGCAGCGACAATGGCTTATGTGAATTCGGTTACAGGGATAAACCAAGTAGAAGGTGTTTACGCAGCATCTACAGCTAATTTAACGGGATATACCTATCTCAATGGCGCGGCGGGAATTGGTGCCACTCTTACTGCGGCATCGACGGGCGTTTTTACCGTGGATGGAGTGACGCTTGTTGCTGGGCAGCGTTTTCTCTATAAAAATGATTCAACCTATGCTGGCGTTGCTAATGGTATTTATATCGTAACTACAAGTTCCGGCGGCACAAATGCAGTTTTGACTCGTTCAAGTGATTACGATACCCCAGGGGACATTCAACCTGGCGATATTGTTGCCGTCACCAATGGCACAGTAAACGGCGGATCAATATGGGTTCAGACAGCCACAGTCGTTACAATTGGCGTCAGTCCTATAGCTTTCAGCATATTCTTTAATCCGGCAGCCTTTGTCTCGAGTACATTGGCAAATGGAACTATTTTTATCGGTAACGCTTCCAATGTAGCCACTCAGTCAACAAGCACATGGCCAGCAACGACCACGATTAACCAAATTTTATACAGTTCAGCAGCAAATACTGTGACTGGCCTTGCAAGTGCCGCGAATTCTGTTTTAGCTACGAATGGCAGTTCGGTGCCGGCCTTTACTACTTCGCTACCCACAGCTGTTCAAGTGGCCGTAGGAAGCTTAAATAGCGGTACAAGCGCAACATCTAGTACATTCTGGCGTGGAGATGGTACTTGGGCAGTTACTCCGGCTCCTACCGGGCAGGCTCTTACAGAATCGAATGACACTAACGTCACACTCACATTAGGCGGGTCGCCTACTACGGCATTATTGGCGGCTACTTCTATAACTGCTGGCTGGACGGGCCAATTAGCTGTAGGAAGGGGTGGTACAGGTTTGGCTGCTTTAACTCAATATTATACCTTAGTCGGCGCTGGCAGTAGTGCAGTAAGCTTAATAGCGCCCTCGGCAACCGCTGGCATACCTTTTATATCTGGTGGCTCATCTGCTAATCCTAGCTTTGGTACCGCTGTAGTAGCTGGGGGTGGAACAGGCAATACGACATTCACGGCCTATAGTGTTCTGTGTGCTGGTATAACGGCCACAGGGGCTTTCCAGAACGTATCCGGTACAGGGACAACAGGTTATGTCCTCACGGCTAACAATGGCGCTTTACCCACGTGGCAAGCTCCTACGGGTAGCGGAACGGTCAATAGTGGAACTGCTCAGCAATTAGCCTACTATGCGACAAGCACAACGGCTGTCAGTGGTCTCACAACGACTTCTAATGCAGTCTTAACTTCTCCATCAGGTACTTTGACATGGGCCGCTCAATTGGGTCTCTCCTTAGGAGGCACTAATGCCAACCTCACAGCATCTAATGGCGGCATTGTCTGGTCTAACACTAGTCAATTGCAGATACTGGCAGGCACAGCTACAGCGGGACAGTTATTGCTTTCTGGAGCATCTGGATCGCCTTCATGGTCTACAAGCACCTATCCTGCAACTAATGCTGTGAATACCCTGCTTTATGCCAGCAGCTCAAATGTAATGGCGGGATTGGCGACGGCTAACAATGGTGTTCTAGTTACTTCCTCTGGTGGTGTGCCTTCCTGGCTAGCCAATGGCACTACTGGTCAGGTACTAACGGCAACAACTTCGGGAACCCCATCATGGGCTACTCCATCAAGCACAAAAACCGCTCCTGCACCGACCGTTTACACTTCTGGATCTGGAACATATACCACACCCGTGGGAGCTTTATATTTGCGTGTGTTAGGAAAAGCTGGGGGCGGAGGCGGTGGTGGTGGTCTGTCCACTGGTGGTTCTGGTGGTTCAGAAGGTGGTTATTTTGAAAAGATCGTTACAAGTCCATCTGCTACCTATGCTTATGCTGTTGGGCCTGGTGGCGCTGGCGGTACATCTGGTGCAAATGGTAGTATCGGCACGAATACTACTTTTGGAACATCTTTTTTATTAGCTATTGCCGGAGGCGGGGGAGCCTATGGCAATCCTCCAGGTGCTGCGGGAGGGGCATCGGGGGGAGATATTAATATACAAGGCGCTCCTGGCGGTAATATATTTTACAATGGCACTAACTTCCCGCCTGGAAGCGGTGGTGGTCAAGGCGGTGGTGTAAGTTCATTTATGAGTGTAACTGGCAATGCTGGTGTAAATGGTGGTGGAGGTGCCGGTGGCTTAAATGCTGCTGGTGGCGCAGGCGGCGCAGGATACATTTACGTTATAGCTTACTATCAATAATATTAACTTTGCCATTAAAGCTTAATAACGCAAGTTCCACCCAGGACGAATACAGTAGTATTTGTTTTGGACTCAACAAAGGTGAACATATCATCATAAAAGGTGATCTCTTTGACCTTTTCTTTATAGATGACTTTCCCATTCTCATAACAAGTAACTTGATCTGCAAAGGATGGTGAAGCGAGCAAGCTGATTAAAATTAACGCAAAGATTCTCATATTTTCCCTATTTCCCGATAATGACCGCTCAAGGATAAGCGGCCAGTATCATTTATAACCACCGGATCAAACATGGCGGCCGGAGATCAAGTTAATGTCAATCAACATGAAAAGCCGCCATATTTGTTTAATATATACTCTGATTATTCCCCATTTACTACAGGGATATTGACATTTTCTTCAATATTCTGGGTAGATTCTAGTGGCAATCTGACTAAATCTTGTTCACATACTATGCGATCCCTAGCCTCGTCTTTGGCTTTCACTAACCTATCGATCAATTCCAGGTTCTTATGGTACTTCTTATAAGATGCGGTGAATATCTGCTTGAGGTCAGGTTCAGTTGTAGCGTCAAGCATCAAGTTAATAGTCTCATTAAAGGATAACATATCCTGGTTGGCTTTCTCCGCAGGTTTTGACGGTTCCAATACCTCGCCTGTTTGGGGGTTATGGTCAAGCTTAACAGCGCCTTTCATTGTGTCTGTCTCTGCTTCATCCAACAGGCCTAATCCGCAAATAGAAAGCGTTACGCGGCGCTTAGCTTTAGTTTCAGCTTTCATCATGGCGTTCGCAAGTGCGTCCCCTATAAGCCCTTTAATGCTGATAACGCCGGTACTCGAATCACTACGCCCATCAGGAAAACAGGCATTAGCAGTTACAATATAAATACCATCTATAATTTTAGTATCGATATTTTTTATAGAGACCTCATAATTCTTTCTCAATTGTTCGGTTGCATCTTTAGTGCAGTAGATAACTTCCTTACCCTGGAACTTGAGCAATTGGAATGGTTTGGTCAAAGGATTTAAGCCCAATGATTCGCATATATTCTTAATGTGAGTTACTTTTTCTAGTGACGTTAATCCTGCTAGATCATTATTGATAATAACCTTTTCAAGTAAATCGGCACCGTTATGATGTTTAACTATCTCACTCATTTATCATCCCCTGTATATAATTTATTAATCTTACGCTCTAGATAAGTGTAAGCATCCTCGTATAACTTAGCAGCTACAGGACGATTTTCACTATCTTTTTGTGATTTCTTTTTAATGTCTGCTACAAGGTCTAAAACCTCATATATTGCTGCTCTATATCCCTTAAGGAACATGCCCGCGGTTCCTGCCATTAATTCGCTCATTGTTCATCCTTTAATTTCTGGATAGCTTCTTTATACATTAGCATCTGTGCTTGATGGTGATGCATAAGATCAAGTGATTCTGTGAATTTCTCACTATGATATTTCAAATTTCGCTCTAATTGTTCGATAATTTCTTTCATCGAATTGCCTCCGTAAGTTGCCATAAAGTGCTATAAAACAAGACTACAAATAATATCAGATAGATAGCAGTTTCAATAGTATTTTGTAGGGTTTTATCGCATATTTTGCGAGCCATTGGCTTTAGTATTGATCTACTATTTTGCATATCTCCTCCCCGTCCTTGTGAGCAACAATTTCTAGTGTTCTAGCGTGATTCTTAATATCAAATTGTCTTGGTTCCAATACTTCGCCATCAGCGTTTTTGTAGGTCAGCCAAGTTTCGGTGAATTGGAAGCCAATAGGCCTAAGTGGGATCGTCTGGATTTTCATCTAGAAATGCTCTCCTAAATTCTTGTACTTCATACAGTGAATAAGACTCAAACAATACTTCCCTCGGTTTCCCAATAAGCCGGTACATTTGGCTTATTGGGTTGTAAGAGATTATGAGATCCTTTTGGCGCTCGTTCATGTTGTTTTCCTTTTCATTGGTCTTACTCCTCGGTTGGTTAACATTTAAAATCTTTTGGGTGAACTTCGCGGCACTTCTCACAACGAAAATATGCAAATAATCTGTTCAGCATTTATTTAAGCCTCAATTGAGAGAATGTAATCGACATTTGGTATTGAGCATGAATAGCTGGGTTTTCTTCCTCAAGTCTCTTGCCATCCAATCTTGACTGAGTAATCTCTATTTTCTGCATTAACATTCTGCCATTTAGGATAAAGTCTTTATTGGCTGCAAAATGGCCTGAGTTGAGCTGTTCAGCGATAGCCTTCTTATCTTTTTCTAAAGTGGTAATCTGCTGATGTATATCGCGGTATCTTTCGATTAAAGTGTGTGTCTCTTGAATTGATGGTAATAAGTGTAAATGTTGCATGGTTGATCTCCTGGTAACGTTGATTGACGGGAGTAATAATAACTAATAATTAATAACAAAGCAACTCTTTATTTCGCTAGTAATAAATGCTAATATTCAGATCATTAGAGGTTACCAATATGTTAACTATTAGAACTGTAAAAGATTTGCGCAGGAAATTGGGATGGACTCAGGCTAGATTAGCAAAATCTGTTGGGCTATCTCAGGGCCGTATATCCGCCTATGAAAACGGTACCCAGCTTGCCTTATTAAAATGTGCCAAATTGATTAAATTAGCTGAAAAACACGGCCTAAGATTCGAGGTAGATTAATGCACAATTACTATTCAGACTACGGCAACGATTCAATACAACCAATTCGGGGTGTCACATACCACATGCTAGACGAATATATAAAGAAGCGAGTTAATAAAGAAATAGATCGCCTGACGGATCTAATCGAGAAGAAAATAACTAACATTACTACTAATTCTCTGACTGAATTACGCAATGTTAAGCATGAGGTTAAATTACTTAAAGAGCGCAGATCTAATAAGAAAGAGAAAGGGGATAAGACTATAGCTGATACATTTACGCCGGATGATAAGGACGAAGAGGATTTGCCGGTTCATGTTGAAGAGGATGGGGCATAAATGAATAAAAAAGAAACGAATAAAGAAGCATTGATAACCAAACTGAAAAGTTATGTAGAATTATCGCATGATGATCCAGAGCAAGCTCATAGTTTCGCTGATGATGCTTTATTAGAATATATCGGGGATGAGTTAATATCAGCTTATTTTCACAGTATTATTAAGTGGTACGCATAATGACAAAAACTGTCACGATAACATGCGATAAATGTAATCTTCTATTGCTGAAGCAGGATATTAGCGCATGTCATGAACGGGTACCAGATGGATATAGATTGACTGATTCCACCTCTTCCGTGATTAATCATTACTTTTGTTCGTGGGCATGCCTTAAGGAATGGATGGAGAATCAATGATGACCAAGTTAGAAAACTGCTATCTCAGCTCAGATAAATGCCCCTATCCTAAGCCGCATGTTCACGTTACTACAGCAAATGGCTCATACGTGCGCTATATGGATATGACGAGACTATGCCCACATTCTAAGCAGGAGTCACACTGCATGATTTGTTTGAACAACAGGAAAGTGAAGGAATATGGAGACGATTAATGGCCTTAATATTCAAGGAAAGCGAAAATATTATCATGGGGATGATGTGACGTTAGTACGGGATATTAAGGTTAGGATTTATAGCTGCACATATATAAAAGTGATTTATAGTCGTACGTATATAAAGGAGAAATAGCAATGAGAGTAATAATCGCTTTAATGCTTTGTATGGGACTTGTGGGACCCGTAATAGCTTGTAATTCAGTCCACACATGCGAGATAGCCTATGAAGTTTGAAGATGCCCTGGCCAAGATGCGGGAAGGTGCAAAGATAAGAATCAGATCAATGCCCGAGAATGATTATTACATGGCATGTTATGTTTCTATCAATCCATTTTTGTCTGATGAAGAAAAAGAAACCTGGGAGCAAACTAAAGCTCGCGGGCAATCCATTGTTTGGATGAGAGGAGATAGAATGCACCCTGATATGAAACCATCATTAGATCTTACTGTTGATGCTTGCAAGCATGGTTGGTCACCCATGATTAACTTGCTTTGGCTTATGAGCGATGAATGGGAGATGATATAAATGGAGTTATCTGAATGGGATATATGGGAAGGTAAAAGATGGAAAAGTTAAATAGAATATTAGAATTTGAAAAACAATTTTCATCAATAGACTTATCATTAAAACTGAAAGATCTTGGAGCTTCTCAAGAAACTTGTTTTATGTGGGTTTTAAATAAACCAGATCACCCGTGTGCTGGATGGTCTATTTTTGCAAACTCCCTTGTTTCTCAAAAGTTATCGTGGGAAGATAAATGCTCTGCATATAGTTGCGCTGAATTGTTAGAATTATTGCCTTATAAAATCAAATATGATGACGATAATATTGTACTTACAAGCGATTTTTATCATGATAAAAAAAGGATAATGTACATTTATGACATTGAGGAAGGCTATACACCTGTCTTTGAAGAAACGGATACAAGTGAAGCTAATGCAAGGGCTAAGCTATTAATAACTTTAATCGAGAGTAAGTTAATGGAGATTCCTAATGTGGACTAAATTAGATGATCTGCTAGATGGTAAGCACCGCCTCAAAACAATCTCAATCTGGATTAGCTATATCGTAGCTAATCTAGCTGTGACATTTGTATATTGTTATCAGATTACGCCGCAATGGCATTAAGGATGAGAAATGACAGACCGTGAACGATTAGATTTGTTATGGACTAATCACACTAGCCATATAGATGAACATCGTCTCTTAAGCAAGAGAATAGATGAGGTGGTTAATCATATTAAACAATATCATGAATTAATGCTTGGTATGTGTCCATTTGATATTAAAGAAGGTAATTACAAAGAATTATGTGCAAGATTAGATAAACTAGAATTTCGCCAAGAAGATGCTAGAGATTTACAGAGGATGGATGACTATGGAAAAGAAATTTATAATCTTAATAAAAAGATAGATGATCTAATCTGGGGTAAGGAAGCGTTAGAGACTGAGGAAGAAGAGAGGCTTGCTATTTTAGTTTCAGCTATTACTGGAAGATTACAAGCATTAGAAATGAAGGATTTAAACCTGTCGAAATCGACACATTTAGAAAGTAAAGATGAGGGCCACCAATACTGCCTGACGGAACCAATGAAAGAGGGATTGAATTTTTGCCAAGCTATAGAATGGTTAAGAAGAGGACATCAAATAATGAGATTTCAAGGGATTGGAGGAGGGTCAATAACTATTCAACCTGAATGGATATTTAAAGGATCTCCTGTAAGTCGTGAGGATCTCATTAATAATGATTGGCGAGTAATTGACTAATGGATGCTAAAACGCTAATAGCACTAAGCCGCCATATAGGCTATGTAGAGGGTGTATTGAAAAATATAAGAGATGTGATGGATATCGATGTAGAAAACGCCATAAACGAGCTTAATAGCGCCCAGGAATTGATATTTAAGATGGTGGAGAATAAAGATGTCTAACATCATTGAACGTAAAATTCATATTGATCTTGATTATGATCTATATAACTTCATGGAAAATGAAATTGCAAGGAGAGATTACAAGATTAAAGCTCTTACACATGAATTAGAATGTTATAAGAAATATAAAAATTCCTTATTTTCTGTTCTATCGCCCCCCGATTTTGTCGATATAGACAGGATGACTCCAAATTTGAAACTTTCAGTTGTTCTTTCCTCTGAAATTAAAGATTGCAAGCTTCATGTGATTGCCAGGTGTTTTGAATCAGGAAATAGAAAGTATAAGCAATATGGGTATTATGTCGATTCATCTATATACGATGAATTATCTGAAAAACAAATTAAGATGGTCATGCTTAATATGCACAAAAAATTAGTAAGTGATATTAATAAAGAGATAATGGGGGAGATATGAAACCAATCCTACCAGCAAGTTATGAGAAGATGGTGGAGAAAGAATGAAGCCAATTATAACAACAAATGACCACGAAACATTAATTATTCTCTGTGAAATTGTTTCCGATCTAGCCTATTTAGCTCGTTGCAAAGGATGGAACTTTGATCACATTGAAGGCGCAGATGAAATTATCAATTTAGTGGAGAAAGAATGAGGCAATTTAGATTTAGAGCTTGGCATCCTGAAGATAAAGTAATGGTTTATGATCTTAATTCACTTAGAGTTTTCGGGGGTGTTCTTATTCCTGATGATTATAAATTAATGCAATTTACTGGCCTAAAAGACAAATATGGGGAAGACGTTTTTG
>Ga0302221_10000324_pt1 | contig 37516 bp, 6 predicted proteins | sample II_Palsa_E2_1_FD_193517 | JGI IMG/M metagenome (GOLD analysis project Ga0302221, IMG submission 193517) | Peat permafrost microbial communities from Stordalen Mire near Abisko, Sweden - II_Palsa_E2_1 | ecosystem: Environmental > Terrestrial > Soil > Palsa > Peat permafrost | place: Sweden... | reverse complement strand
ATAGGCTTCAGCTGTACAGGCTTCACAATAGGGGTTTTCGTTAGTATAAGTATAGGACATTTTCTATAGTAAATGAAACTTTAGTCTTCTCCGGAATTATCTTTTTAATCTAACAGTTATGCGCCCGGTGTTCACTTTAGCATAAAGCATTCACTAAATCATTCATTTGAATTATTAATTTGACCTATTTTTACACGTACAACAATTTCCGCATTTGGCAAAAACGAAGCTATTCTGATTAGTAGCAAAATTCGACGAAAAGCTATACAAATTAGCAAAACATTCGACGAAGCTCATTTAAAACATAGCAAAATGTCATCTAAACTAGTTATACTTGTCTATTCCGATACTTGGGAGCCTTTCTTATTTATTATTAAAACTATGGCTTTGCAGGTAAAAGGGACATATTGAAATTTATTAATCCTTTGCTCGATGCGGAGCTTACCTTACTTACTTTAGCAGAACTACTAATAGCTACATTGTAGTTGCTGAGAAGACTACGCTAGCTAAGCTAATAGCAGATAAAAGGGAGACTTATAAGCTAATGTACTAAGCTTATAAGGATGATAATCTTAGGATTTCCACGCAGCTTGAAGCTTTAGGCAAAATCTAAGACTATATTATTATTAATATATCTACTAATAATATTCAAATTATCTAGGATAAATTGATAATATACTAAATGCTTGTTGCATTAAGGAAATACCTTGCACTAACCAATTGAGCAAAAGAATTCGAAATAACTAAATAATATATAAAGCTTAAATTGTACAACAAATTACAACCTATTAAGCAATAGTTAGATAACTAGGAGTATATATATAGTGAAGACTATATTATAGCTATTCTTGAAGTTAGTGGAACCCGATTATTATTCGATTTCGCTATAGCTATTTTATTGATTGACTAATTATATAGTTATACTATAGAATTTGATATAAATCGCGGTGTCAAAAAGAACAATATTCTACAACTCACTAATTTGGTAGAGGATTTCCGCAATTACTAGCATAAGAACTAGGCTATACTATACACTGCAGGAGTAGTACAATTTAAAAGAGATAATCGTCCTACCAAGGAAAGACTTTTATGTTAATGCGGTATAGACTACAATGCTAGAAAATGCTATTACTGGAATCCTTTTATTTGACTAGAAGGATAGAGTGGCAAGCTTGAGATTTTCGATAAAATTAACTAGATACTAGACAAAATAAAGAACAAAAACTTCAAGCAATTAGTCCTAGAATCCTAGAAATACGATGGCATGAAAAAGGACAACAAAAAGGAATAGCTTAAACTAGTTGATCTAAAAGGCAAGGATATTGATTTTACCCCTCATTGCAACCTAAGTGCATATGTTGCATCTTCACACCTCATTGCATATACAGCCCTATTAGGGGCCAATAACAATCCGGTGATGATGCGCACAAAGCAGGGTAATGATATAAATCAGTGATCGATGAAAAGTTGTCTAATTAAGAACTAGAGAAGAAGGGAGGAGTGCTCCCATGATATAGGGTACGGAGCGCCCCGATTACGTGAGCTTAGTGCCTTAGGCTGCTATAAGCCCCTATAGTTGCGATATACCCTCTAGCTAATTAGGTGATAACATTGAACAGATAAAGCTTATATTCTATGCGCGCACGCGTTTTTAAATATACAATTCGCTAGCTAATGAAATGATCGGATAATCCGCACGTTAAAAGCTTTGCAGTTGCTCCCGCACTAGCGCGTGCTATAGCTCTGTAGCTCTTAATTACTAGGTCTAAGTCTATTCTTACTTAAAGCAAGCTCCTCTCCTAGTTTCTAGCTCCCTTTTTGCAATATAAACAATAGCGCGAAGCTTAAAGCCTCCCGCTAATATTCTAAAACCCCGTTCGCGTACCTTTGCTCGGAACGTCGCTTGCAAGATAATATATTTCTTGCTCGACTTTGTTAACGCGAGCTAATAACTTATAAGTAGCTATTATTATTCTTGCTACCCCCGCTACCCGTGTAGCTCGTGCTACTCTTAAGACTCTTGCGCGTAATAAAGGTGGATTACCTTCTTTAAGTGATTCCGCTTTTACTAAAACCCCTTTTAAAGCTTAAACCCCGCGACTTATAAAGGGCCCTTAACGCGACATTCCTTGCTTTAATTGTAATATACTCGAAAACGATTAAGACGCGTCTTTAGCTAATCTAAGAACTAGTTAACTTTGCGCTTTTTAAATAGAGTAATAGTAGCTATTTCGACTTAGTCGGCTAAAGCTCTCGTTGCTAGAAATGCGCCTTAAGCTATTATTGCAATGCTCTCTTACCCTCTTGCGTAAGCGTAGCTTTATAGTTTTTAAATAAGTTATTAACTGCAAATAAGATTATAAGTTAATCGTTTTCTAGTTTTATTTATAACTAATTGCTTACTTTAAAGGCTCGACAAGCTTTACGTATTTATTCGCGTTATACTCGAAATCGCAAAATCGAATAGCGAGACTAATAATAATAGTATAAGGCTAGTAGCGGCTGCGCTTACAATTAATATAGCTAAATTAGCAGCTACCGCTTTTGCAATTCCCGTTATAGCTACTCCTCTTAAGCTTACTATTATTACTCCTTTTAAGCGTAGCGCTTATAAAGCTATAAGAGGTCGCGCGGCTAGTAATACAAGTTAATTTAATTGTATAAAGGGAGTTTTAAGCAAGCTAGTTAACTTAATAGCAAAAAAGTTTTAATACTTAAGAGTATTGCCTTATTTTTGTTATATAAACAAATAAAAATAAACAAATAAAATAATTCCCCTAAGCTATTCCACTTTTTCGATTATCTTACGTAAATCTTAAAGGTTTAATAATAATCGGAAGTATTCGAATTTATAATATAGCAAGTTTTTAATTAATTTATTTACTAGCATTTCCTTTATTAATAGATATATTACTTAAAATATACCTTTTATATGCTTTTAGCGTAGCTATATATTTTAAATGTTAATATAGCATAGCTTAGTAGTAATCTTTTTATTCTTTCCGACTATAAGCTTAATCGTTTATTAATTGTTGTAAAAGATTGTTTATAGCTCTCTTAAGTCGAGCTTAATATCCTTAAAAAAGCGCTAAAGAGCTAGGGTTTTTTTTAGCTATATACTTAATAGCAAGTAGCTTAGCCTTTATTATAAAGGTAATAACTATCGATTAACAAGCTGCCCTTTATATAACTAGCCTTTTAAAAAGAAATATAATATACTTTTATAAAGATTGTTAAGTGTTTATATCGTCGGCGTAAGATGCGTTAAATGCAATTATTAAGTTAGTATTATAATATTCTTTAAAGTATTATATTCTTAGGAATCGCGTTTTATATAAGTATTTAATCGTCTAATTAACTATTATATAATACTTAAGCTTAAGGTTTATTAAAAACTAAGAAAGCAATAAAGTAGTATATGCTATATTTAGCCTAATTATAATTATAATATAAAGCATTAAACTAACCTTCTCTTAATACTTTTTAACTTGCTTAAAAGGAGCTTGTTTAGCGTATTTCTTAAGCTTTAAAATTAAGAAGAAAGTGCTTATGCACTTTCTATTAATTAAGTAAAATTTCTTTGCAATCTTTTTAATATATATATCGTGTATAAGCTAAAGCTTTTACGCAAGTCGATCCTTAATTATATAAACTCTTAAAAATTACTTTACCTCTCTTATTAAGTAAAAAGCATAAGCCGCGTTAATTTTTTCGATAATCTTATTTGCTAATGCTTTATCGCTTTTATAAAATATTACTTGCACGTCGTCGATATAAAATAAAATAAATACTTTATACTTTAAGTTTATATATATATATAGCTTTTCCTTGCATAGCTCGAGCCTTATCTTAATTAAAGTACTTACAAATTCTTTATATTAAAGCGCTAAGGAGTCCTTTAGCTTATATAAGGCTTAATCGATTTCGGCGTATATGCTAAAGATTTTAAATTTGTTAAAGAGTTAATATACTATTAGGGAGCTTTTGACTAGTCTTTTCGCATTTGCAAAGGCGTTAATCACATCGAATTGCTTAATCTTTAAATCGAAATAAGCTATAATAGCTATAAATATTCTAAAAAAGCGCGTTACAAGTATAGCCGTATAAGTCGATAAGATAAAGTTCTCTTTTTGCAAATTACCTTATATAACAATCTTTAATCGACACTTAATTAAGTAGCTATTTAAGTCGTATTTGTATTTAAATACTTATTTTAGAGGGATCGGGTAAGCCTTTGTTTTATTATGCGAGATTATCTTTTAATAATCTCTAAATTTAAGGTTTTTAAGCTCGAGTATTATATCTTGCTTAAAAAAGGCCTCGAGTAAGTGCTTTTTTAAATCGTTTTAAAACTTTAATTCTTTTAAAAGATCGTTTTAATAAATGTAAAGGGTTTTGCCTTTAAGAGCATCCTTGTCCCTTAAGCTTTAGTTTTATAAGATTAATGCCGCGATTATTACATGCATTATCTTATGCTTTTCCTCGTTTTTATTACTTAATTTGCTTAGCTAATTAAGCTATAGCGTGCTTAAGAGGGACTCGAGGTAATCGGTATTATCCGATCTTATTATTATAATAAGTAATATATACAAAGTTATATATACTTAGCTACTATTAAGCTTTGCTTTGCCGGGGGTATAATCGTTATTATTAAGTCCTTATCCTTAAATTCTCTTGCTCGAGCGCGACTTATCTTATACTTTATACTTGTATTTGCGTTTCGGTTTTGCAAGTAGCTTACTAGTACTTTATTATGAGCCTTCTAAATCGCCTTATATTAAATTCTAAGCTTAATCCGGTAATAAAGTCCTTCCTTTTCTTTCTTTAGTTAAGTGCACTTCCTTAACGAGTTTTAAAAGCTTATTAGCCTCTTTATTTGTTAAACTAAGCGCTAGTATTAGCTTAGTGTAGGGGGGCGGACTTCAACTAGAAGAAACCCTACAGGAACGATACTAGGAAACCAAGCAATAGAACAAGAAGCAAACGCATATATAAATATAAAGCAATAGTAGAACGCAAACAAGGAACGGATAAACAATTATTAAATGTAGAAGTAATCGATTAAAGTATATATATAAATGACAACTGATGTACAAGAATGAATTTAATTGTGTGAAGGTTAATGTGCAAAAACCTGAAATATATATCCCTTTTGCAGTCACGTGCAATACTAGCCGAACCCTCCAAAATGCATAGAAATCGACCTCTGGCGGTTCACCCCGCCACATTATCCCGAGTAAGCAAAAGTAAAGTAAGTAAAGGTTCTTAATAAAATAGAAATGCAAGTATAAGTTAAAAGTAATAGAAATTTTATATTTAATATAAGGAACTTCTTATATAATAAAGGAGACTTTATATATAATAAAGGAAAATAAGTAAAAAATACTCTAATAATTAAAAGCAAAATTAAAAGCAACTAAAAGCTAAAATAAGAAAGAAATGTCAAGTTTTTCTTAAATAAAAGGCTTTATCTAGTGTTTTTGTTATTATTAGTCTTCTAGTTCTATTATTATCTTGTAATCGATGTTTTTAGTAGAAGTTTAGCATTATTTATAGCTTAAATTAGCTTTTGCTGCTTAATTATATTTGCAAACTGCAATTATTAACTAAGTCTTAGCTTAAATAAAGTCTAATTTTAAGTGGTATAGTCCTTTTTAAGTTATTCTTGTGTTTTAAGGTGTGTAAAGATTAAAATTAAAGCATTAGTAGCTATATATTTATAGTTGATAATAGCCTTTACTCTTAGTCCTTATCCTTACTTGCTAATTTAGCTTCTTTCTAGTTATTATTAAAGCAGATATACTTCCTTTTCTCGGATTCCGGGAGTTTTAAAACTTATATTACAATTCTAGTGTCTTTCTCGATTTTTTAGGTTATTTTAGTATAAAACTTTATAATAGCTTCCTCTTCTAGTTTTATATTAGTCCGGAATTCGACTTCCTCAAGAGCAAGCTCTAAAACTTTATTCTTATCAAAATACTAGTATTAATCTCTTTTAATAAACTACTTTAGTTGGTTTCTTGCATATATATAATATAAAAGAGTTTTATCTAATTTTTTTAGTTTATAAGTTCCCTTTAAATAATTTGCCTCCTTAACTTTATATAGCCCTAGCTACTAGTATAAAAGCTTAATATCTTTAGACTTGTCTTAATTAATATTCTTAATATTATATACTTAAACAAGATCTCTTGCTTAAATCGGTTTCTTACAAATCTAGTGCTTAGCATCGAAGTTAACTTTGCCCTTAGCATGTTATCGAGTCTTTTGTAGCTTAGACTCTTTAATGTCTTTATTATACATTTAAAGTTATTATATATAAAGTTATAATAAAGTCAATTAATTATAAATTTTATTTTATTTAAGAGTTCTTTATATAAAGTAACAAGTTTTTACTAAAAGCACTGCTTTTCTATTATAAATTATATAAAAGGGAGTAAAGCTTATAAGCTTATATATAGTAGTTTTATCTACACAAAGCTCTTAAAGTAAAAAGTCCACTTATAATTTCTTTTCTCTTATACTTAAAGCAATTAAGGCTAATATAATTGGCTAATATCTATGCTTTATTATCCTATTAGCCTTTATATTATATGCAAAGATTATAATCTTACAAATCCTTAGCTTTTAAAGCTCTTTAATTATAGCACCTTTAAATTTAGCACTACTATTAGCTTTAAGTTTTCCAAATAAATTATACTAATAGATTATATTAGTTTAAATAAACTTAGCAATCTTCTTACTAATAAGGTTCTTTATAAGTTTAGCCTTTAGCTATTTAAAGAAGTTATCTTTAGCTATTATTAGACAATTATAGCTCTTGCATCTAAGTAGCTTTATAACATCTATATTAATATAATAAAAGAGAAGAGCAGCTTTTATAAGAAATAAAGCTTCTTTTTATTATTGCTTATGCTTGTATTAATATACTTTATAAGAGTTATAATACTTGCAAATATTATTATAAAAACCCTCTTAATAATATCTACTTGCTACTCTTGCAAAAGTAGTTTCTCGGCCGAAATAACTAATTTTATTATGCAATTCCTTTATAATTTCTGCTCTTTAAGCTAAATTATTAAAAATTAGATATAAAAAGTACAATTTGCACTTATTTTTTTATAATTGCTTATTGCATATGCTATAGTTTAGTGCTTCTTTCTTCAATCTTCGGAATTTGCCCTTAAATATGCCCTCAAGCTTAGCTAATATAGTTAAATACCTCGCAATTACTTAAAATTGCTTTAAATAGCTTTTATCAAGTAAATTAATTAATATAAAACTATTAGTTGCATTTTAAAATACTAATATAAAGTAATATATAATATTGCAGCTATCGGTTATATAGCTCGGAAAAACTATTCCTTTAAGTGCCTAATTCTTAAAGCTACTTAAAGAAGGGCAACTTTCGATTTTGCCCCTTTAAAGGTAGCTTAAAAAATAAAGTTCGCTTCCGGAATTAGGCTTTAGCTAATTAAGGCGCGCATTACATTTCATATTATAAAGCTTTACTATTTTTGCGTTTTTAGTAATTAGTTAAATTTTAACTATATTAAATTTTAGCGCAATAAATTTATTAATATCTAAGTCATTCTCCGAATCCTCTTTGCAATAAGGGCGCTAGGATAGTCTATTAGCTATAATATGCTTTATACCCTTTATATAATATACCTCAAAGTCAAATAACTTAATTTATACAAGCTAGCAAGTAACTAAAGCTTTAAAAAGGTTAATAGCTACCCGGTTAGCTAAGCAACAAGCATGTTTATATCTATTTCTAAGATAAAATAAATATTATATAGCTAAAATTGTAATTTCTACAAAGCTTTAAAAACCCCTTTACACTTTCTCTTAATAGCATTATAGCTTTATTTAGTTTAATTTTATATTCCAAATTTGTACTAAGCAACTCTCTTATGTCCTTTATTATTATACTATCTTAAAACTGCTCTTTATCCAAATAAACTAGCGTCTACAGCTAAGATAATAAGCCCTTATAGCTTTGCTAAATTATAATATAGCTTGCAAAGTAGTAATATAATAGTAAGTTTTTCTTAAAGAGTTTGCATTGCCTTAATTTCTTCCTCCCTTATAAAAAGGGCTCTCCTTTTTTAAGCAATTAATAAATTAGTTTAGCTATTATAATATATGCTTTAATCTAAATTTTGTAATATATGCGAATTCTTAAAAATGCTTTAGCCTTTATAATATTATTATACTAGTGCTAGTTTAAGATCTTATTAACTTTAGTAGTAATAAGACTTCTTCCTCTAAAATTATATATAAAACCTATAATACTTATACTATTATAGCAAAACTATAATTTAAGCTTAATAAAAGCTTTAGCTCTTTTAATTTGCTTTAAAGCTTTATCTAAGTTTTATAAATGTTTAAACATAAATTGACAAATTCTAAGAAGCTTTAGTTCTCCTCTATAGTTAATATATAGCCCCTTTACCTTAATATTATTAATAAATAGTATAGCCACAGCTAAAAACAAGTCTTCTAAGATTGTTATTATTACTTATACAAATTAGGCTACTAAGTTAATAGCTCTTTATAATAAAGTAGTCATTTTAAGTAAACTAAAAGGGGTTATAAAACTTGTTATATCTTGACTTTAACATTTAAGATAAGTTAATTATATTTAAAGAAGAAATCGATTAAATAAGCATATTAATATTTAGCAAATTCCTCTAAGAACTTGTTTACTAATAAAGGCATATTAGCATCTTATAAAGTAATAGAATTTATCTTTATTGCTATATTAATAAGCTTATAAGTGCTAGCTAGCTTTTTTGCAACTAGGAATTAAGGGTTTTTATAAGGTTTATTGCATTTTTCTAATATACTTTAGTCTAATTGTTTTAATAGCATTTTTACTATTATTAGCACTAAAGCTTTAAATCAAGGGAAGTTCTTTTCTTGCTAAGCTTTATATAATATTATTTTAATAAGAATAAAGGGACTAACATTTGTATAAATCTTTTTTACTTCTTTTTAGTCAAATGCAATAGCTCCTTTGTAATTAATTATTAGTTCTTCGAATATAGCCCTTTCCTTCTTTTAAAGCTAGTCTCTAGTATTTAAATTAGCTAGTTGCTTAAAGGTAAGTCGGGAACCTCTTAATATTATAATAAAGCGTAAGAGTAAATAGTCCTAATGTTCGCTTACTTATGCTTATAAGGTGTCTTATACTTTAAATTGCTTATATTAATTAGATTATCCTCTAAGTCCTTCTCTTGTCCTATTATTCTTATTAACTAGCTATACCTTTTTAGCCTTTAGTTTGTAAATACTATTTACTAAGAGCGTAAAAGGCATGCTTATAAAGTCTTGTAATGTAATTGCTATTTTCTTTAGCTTTACTTGTTTTAGTATACTAAAATGCAAGATTTTCTTGCTCTTATCCTTATCTCTTAAATATAGTAATATCCCCTTTAATTTATTAAAAGATTATAAAAACCTTAAAAACTTTAATCCTCCTTTCTTAGCTTTAAGGATAAAACTAGCTAATATCGAATAATATAATTTTACTTTAATATCCGGAATATTAATATTTAAAATATTTGTAGCTTGTTTTTGTGTTATATCCGGAAAGTGCTTTATAAAAGCTAAAATAAAAGCGTCTTTATAGTTCTTATATCTAAAAAATTAGTAATACTAGTCTTAAAATTATAAAACTCCTTAAAAAACCCTAATATAGCCCTTACTTCTCTAATACTCTCTTTAGCTAAAGCATTAAGCCTTAATTTTCCTCTTCTTCTTCCTCTTCTTTATTACTCGACTTTACTTCCTTAATCTTTAGCTAAAGGTCTTATTAAAACTAGACTTTCTTCCTAAAAACACTCTTTAGCAATAAAATAATTATAATTATATAAGCATTCCTCGAGTCTTTTAAATTAGTAAATATATTATCTTATAAACTATTATTCTTATAATCTATAGCTATTTTTATTTTACTAATAAACGGCATTCTTAGCAAGGTCTTAAGAGAGTTGTTAATCAAGAAAAACATATCCTTGCAATTAACTTTTTTTGCAATCTCGATCCTAATCTTAACTATGCTAATAAAGCCGAATTAGTTACTTGTAATTATAAATATAATAAAAGTATTAATACTATAAATAATATAGCCTAAGTTCTTAGCTATTTTTATAAGTAAGATATTGCATTTAGCTCTTATATTTAGCATATTATAGCATTTTACTTTATTGCTAAGACTATATAATAAAAATCGAAGTTAAGGAGATATAATAATGCTTTTCTTCGAGATAAGAGTCTTAAAGTTAAAGCTACTTATATTTCCTTAAAGTATATAGCTAATTACTTAAGCCGGCTATATTATATTTTGCATTATATATTCTAGTTTATTAGCTATAGCAATTATCTTAGTTATTTTCTTAATTTCTTTAGCTATATATATAGCTATTATATTTCTTATTTTTAAGATTGTTATATAAGCTTAGTTATCCCTTAGCTATTAATGCTAAATTGTAGCTACAAGATTAGGAGTTTTAAGGGCATTAATAATCATTTTTACCCCTTTTTGCATATATAGCAGCAAAATAGTTGCTTTCTTTAATTGTAAAATAAACTCTTCTTATAAAGTATTAACTAGTTCTAATTCTTTATTAAAAGCTAAGTTAAAGTCTATATCTTATAAAAGTTTATTATCTTTTTTAACTCCTAGTATAGCAAATCTTTAGCTTTTTGCTTGCAAAAGCCTTTCCTTTACTTAAGCTTATTACTTTATAATATCTTAAGCAATTTATAATCCTTTTCCCTTTACTTTCAAAGATTTAGTAATATTAACAAATAATATAAGATATATTATATCCTTATATATTTTATTAATAAAGATGCTATCCTTATTTATAATATTTACGCAATTACTTCTAAAAATAAGAATATTATTTATATCTCGACGCAAGATCTCTTTGCTCTTATACAAATTGCTAAGTATAAGAGGGGCTTAAAACTTGTTTCTCTCTTAATTTCTAAGTTAAATATTATTTTAGAGACACTAAGCATTAGTAAGGCGTTTTGTTATATTATAATTATATTCCTCCCTTTAAAGGTTAGCTCTAATTTAATTAAACTAATATTAGTTACTTTATAATATTAAAGGGATAAAGGCCCGATTTAAGTCTTATTTCCCTTTATACTAGTAAAACTTGTGCTTATAAATATATTTAAAGTAAATAAGCTCTTATAATAGCAAATAATTGTTTAAATGCATATATTTACAATTAAGATTAATAGCGCTATCCCGGTCTTTATTAAAGCAAGCAAGGCAATGTCAATTAAAAGACTAGTATATAGCGTTAACTTAAGCTATATTTTGCTAAAAATCCGGGTAAGGGCAATTATTACTAGTTAATATAAATGCTCCCTTGCCTCTTTTATTATAATAATTACCTCGACCTCGACTATATTTATTAAAACCCCCTTTGCCCTTATAATAGCTACTAAATCCTTCTCTTAAGTTATTAATTGCAAAAAGCATAGATTAATATTGTAATTGCATCTTATTAATAACAATAGCTGCTAAAGCGTTAATAGCCTTTTGCAGATCCTTTAAAGTAATATATAAAATCGAGAGTTTTTGCATTTCTTTTGTTAATTGGTTAACTTTACTAGCAGGTTTTTTAAGCTTTACTATCTTAAAAATAAGGACCTTTAATACTTTACTAGTTCTAATAATTTCTTTTACTAATACAAGTATAGCTAAGGGTAAAAGAAGGGCGTATTTATTGCTTATTGCAAGCATTATATTTTATATAATTGCATCTAAGTGTTTTTAGTATAGCTAGAAGTACTTAGAGTTATTAGCTTTATTGTAGTAGCGCCTCTTTTCCTTATACTTATATGCAAATATTGCAATCTTGTGCATCTTTTAATAATTGTAAGTAAATATATTAGTAAGCTTATAATTAAAGTTTTTAAAAATCTTATCCTTAACTTGCAAAGGAAGACCCTTTATAAACTCCTTATATTAGTATTTGCTATTTAGCTTATTCCTCTTTATTAGTTTTATTAATACTTTATAAAACAAGTTAATATAAGTTTTAGTAATAATGCATGCAGCTTAAGATTAAGTAATAATTTAATTTAAAAAGTTATAGCTAACTTTAAAGGTCTCTTAGTTATATTCCTTATACTCTTTCTTTAAGGCTATATAAAACTTGTCTTTATTATATTTGCTTAAACTATTAGTATAATACTTTAATATAGCTTTTACTTAGTCTTTATATAACAAAAAGATATATTTAATAATATATTCCTTCTTTGTAGTTGCAAAGATTTAATAATCTTTATATATATTATTATATTATTTTAAGAAGGTTAAAATATTACTCCCTTTAAATTATAAAGCTTCTTAGGCTTTAAGCAAGGGAAAGTGCAATTTAGGGACTAATATATACTTGTTATCTCCTATTTTGTATAAACTAAATGTTAAAATAATAGCTTTATCTTTTAAGGAAGTTAATTAAAGTGTAAGTTAAGGCTTTAGTATTTTTTTAGGGGGAATTAGCAATTGCTATACTTAATTTTGAGGTTAATTAGTTGCTTTTTGCAAAAATAATTAATAATTGTCTTAATAAGTCTTTTGATAAGTGTCTTTAATTGTTTTAATCATTTATGCTTTCTTTATACTCTTTTGCGTTTTTTAGTTATACTTTCGGCTTCTTTTCCTTTCTTTTCTCCCTTAAAGCTATATTTCTCTAAATAAAAACATAACCCCCTATAATAGCTCGGTTTTATAGCTTTTTAGCCTCCTTATACTTGTATATCCTATTTTTCTCGTATTTTTAGTTCTTAGTTACTCTTTTCCCGATTTTAACTTCTAATTTTACTTGTTCTTAATTCAAGTCTAATAACTTGCTTACTCTTATACAGTTTCCACTAATCGGGGACTCCCAATTAGTAGCTCCCTGTTTTAGACTTTATATTAAAGCTAATAGTTTCTTAACTCTTAACACTAAAACAATTAAAATTAAAATGTAAATTAATAATACTAGTTTATTTAAAAGGGCTAAAACTTTAGCTTAATATAATTCTAATTTATAACCCTTTTATCTTATTTTACTCTTATCTCCTTATAGCACTCTCCTCCTTCTTAAGCTAGTTTTACTTGAGGCTATCTTTAATTAAGCTAATATATTGCCTTATAGCTATTTTAGCTTTATATTAGCAGGAAATAGTTTGGAAATTTGCTATATAAGCGAAATAACTAGCTAAAACAAAACTAGCAAAAGCAAACTAGTTAGCGACTTAATAGAAAAGATACCTTAGTATATAACTTATTGCGCAAACCTCCGAGTTTTGCTTTATAACCTTAAATATATATAATAAAAGCTTCTTTAGCTACAAATCGAGTCCTCCTTGCGTCGCTTACTAAAAACATATAAAGGGGCAGACCTTAGCTAAAAGAACACCTTACAAGAATAATACTTAGAAACCGAGCAATAAAGCAACAAACAAACGCATATATAAATATAAGGCAATAATAAAAGAAGAGAACTAAAGCATGCATATATAAATCAAGAAACAGAAGCAAAACTGTAAAATTACCAATGCATATATACAATTATTAAGTGCAAAGGTATATATAAATTAAGTATAAAGTAAAGTGTGCGCAGCTACAGAAAATAGCAGTTATACCCCCTATTCTAGTCACGTGTAGCACTAACTGAGAACCTCTAAAAACCCTCTAAAATCGACAGAAATCAACAATCCCCTTGGCACCCCGCCATAGTAGCCTTAGCTCTTTTTATGGAGAATTTGCCCTCGCGCCTCCTTTTAAATTTTGCTCTTTTATCTTTTTAAACTTCCTTTTATTTTTTTCGCATTATTTTTATTACTTGCTTGTATTATATTATTCTTGTTAAAAAATATTCCTTTTAATAAAGATAAGCAAGCAAAAAGACCTTAAAGGGTTTTATAAAAGAGCTTGACAAAAAGGGTCTAAGAAAAATTAAATTTATATTAATAGCTTTAAAGTTTAAAAGTATTACAAATTATTAACCCAAAAAGCTTATTAAAAGCAAGTAAACCATTTTTATTAGTAAGTTATATCCTTTTAATTATATATTACTTTTAACTTAGTAAATAGATTTGCTAAAGCAAAGTTTAATAAAAGCACTAAAAACAAATTTAAGCTGCTAAAAGAATTTGTATAAAATATTGCTTTTAATATTAATAAACTTAAAGCTTATAACGCTAACAAAGAAATTGATATTAATATAATAATAAGCTTAATTTTAATATATTAGAAATTTTTTATAGCTAGCTAAAAAAAAAGAGATTATAAGCTAATATATTTAAAGTTAATTTTTTAAATTGAAATAATATATATTTTTATATATTATATTATAATACTTTAATTTTGTTACTTATATTTTAATGCTAACTATTTATAGCTTATTTAAGAATAGTTACTAGATATACTTAAAATGTATATAAGCAAATAATTAAGGAAATATATTAGCAAAATTCACTTCTTTTACTTAAAGAGGCAAATGTGAGCAATAAACAAGTATCTTTACAAGTTACTTAAAACAAAAGTATTAAATTAAATGGATTTCATTATTATAATTCTTTTCGTTATAAATAAACAAGTATATTAAGTTAAGCTACTATTTAGGTTTTAGCTATAGCTTATATTATAAAATAATATCTTTTCCCCCTTTGCTTTTATATTTCTTTATTAATATTAAGTAAAAGACTAACTTAATATAAGATATTACTTTTATAATATTTCGAAACAAGTATAAAAATGCGGAATTTGCTATTAAAGTAATCCGAGATACTAAAAATACAACAAAAATACTAGATAAAAGGTTTATACCCTCTTTCTTTGTTGGTATAGCCAGGTGATCCGAATGTGTGACACACAATAGTACCCCAAAAGTAATATATTTAATAAGTCTGTCATATGTGTCCCTTATTAAATAGGGACTGCTATATATATATAAGGAGTATAAGAAGTAAAATAGTATACGCAAAGCAAGTGCCGATTTGTACAAGTTATATATAGCCTAAATAGGCCAAGTATAACTATACAAGTCGTATATGTCCTACTTATAAGTAAAAGTAAAATATATTAAATATATCGGGCCCGCGCGTATAAAGGATCTAAACTAGGGCCCGAAAAGCAAGCTTACTAGAACCCGAAAGTAGGATTAAGAATAAGGCTAGCAATTATGCTATATAGGAATAAAAGTAAAAGCAATATTAGAGGTAAGTGCAATATATAGTCTAATACTAGCAACCTTTTCTTCTTATATAAAATACACTTAAATTAAAAGTAACTTGTGCTTAAATAACTAAAAAAACAAGCAAGGTAAAACAAGTAAATTAAGGTATAAAACAAGCAAGTAAATTAGATAAATTAAAACAAGTAAACCTAAAAGAATTGTAATATGCTTTAGTCCTTATATAACTAGGAAATCTAAAAATTCCTTTATTATATGCTATTGCTACCTTGTTTTTTAAGCTACCCTCAAAGGGGGAATTCCCCCTCCTAGAGTAGCCTTAATCTTTAAGCTACCTTTAAAGGGGCAACTTGCTAATTTTGCCTCTCTTCAAGTAGCCTTAAACTTAAGGCATTAACTGCGTCACATGCCTTAGCTTAAAAGCCTCTAATTGCGCTTGCGCTATTTGCTCTCTTTACTTATCTTTTAACTTGTATATCTAATTGATTTGTATTAATAAACTTCTCTAAGGCTTTATTCGAAGTCCCCTTAATTATAGCGTTTGCTAGGTTATCTTAGCTATTAATCTATTATATCTTTATAAGTTCCTTTTATTTATATAATTGTCAAATAGCTATAATATTAATTATTAGCCTCTTCTCTTTAGTAGTTTTAAGCTTAATAAGGCATTTATATAATAAATAAGAATTAGTGCAAATAATAATTAAGGTTAAAGGTAATCTTAGTTAGTTAATAATTATTTTAATAGTAATATTAATAGCAATAGTTATATTAACACTTTTTACTATTTTATATACCTTTAATGCAAGGACATTTCTAGTAACCCGTTTGCTCTTTATATTGCTATAATAGACTAGGTTGCTTTATATTTTAAATAAGTTTAATATTATATTTATAATTTTATTTGCAAAAATAATTTTATATTTAATTTAAGAGCTTAAATCTTTGTTATTTGCAAATAATCTATTAATAAATACAAATAGCTTTATATGCTTTAAATTTAGATTTATATATTTAATTCCTTGTTTTAAGTTATCTAGTTGCTATTATAGTTGTTTATTTAATATTACTATATCTTTTTTAGTTAATTCTTAGTGCTAAGCTTCAATTGACAAGTCAAAAATAGCCTCTAGTTAGCAAATTATTGTAATATATGCTTTATAGGCTTATTGCTCTTTATACTAGTTGTTTTAAGCAAGTGATTTTGCATTAATTAGCTCGATTTTCTTGCTTTAGCCCTTTTATACTAATAAAATCAAATCCCCTTCTTGTTAAAGGACATATTTATTAAAAATTAATAGCATATCAAGTAATAACTGCTTTGTAAGTTTTGTAGTAATATTTGCTTTTGCAAGTTCCTTATGCTTTAAAGCCTGAAATTTGCTATCTTTTAAGATTAAGGTGTTATTTATTTATATTTTGACTAATTTAAAAGCTTATACTATTATTATTACTAAAAAGCAAAAATTGTATAATAAAGTTGTTATATATAGCTTTTCTTAGTAATATTTGTAATATATAGCTTACTAATAGGTTTTAGCTTCTAGTATATTATATAATAGTTTTTATATAACTATAATTGTTTTAAGTGGGAATTAAGCCTTAAGTTCTTTAAGTAAATGCGCTAAGATTTGTCAATTTAGGAATATTGTAAATTAGATATATACTTGTGTAATATTTTAGAGGAATAAGTTAATATCCATTTTTGCAAGTAATAATGCAAGTGCTATAATTAGCCTTTAGCTTGCTTGCTAAATTATAAGTAATGGTATTAAAATTACTTCTTTTCTTTTATTGTTATATACTTGAATTATTAATTGTGATTTCTTATATAATAAGTTAATTAACTTGCCCTTAACTTTATTTACTAGTTTAAAATTAAAATTTTTGCCTTTATAAACTTTAAAATTATATAAAATAAACTTAAAAACATCTCTTGCAATTAAGGCCTCGATTTTTTGCTTTTATAAAGCTTAAAATAGTAGTCTTAGTATAATAATTACCCCTTATTTCTTTAACTAAAGTAAAAGTTGCAGTTAGCCTCCTCTTTCTTAGTACTAAAAACTTTTAAGTTTTCTTTATACTAGTAAAAAGGAATTTTAACAACTAGTCTTATAGCTTAAGTGCTAGTTGCTAATTCTTTTATTTTATTAATAACCCTTGCCAAGTTTATTAAATTATAAGTTAAAACTGCTTAGTATATTTTTATACTAATTAAATTAAGTAGCAAATTTATATAAAATGGCTTTATAACTATAAACTAAAAATTAGTTAGTTTATATCGTATTTAAATTATACAAGTTTCGCTGTCTATTGCACTTAATTCGTATAAGCCTTTTTACCCCTTATTCTCGCGCTATACTTGTATATTTAACTAGAGTAATAAATTGTGTATTTTATTTATAACTGGCCTATTTCTAGTAGCAAGTGCTTCTTAGACTTAGCATTTTGCATAGAATTGTTATACTTCCTTTATTGCTATACAAATAGCTTTTATTCTCTTAGTAATTGTAAGTATAAGAGGGTCTTAGTCTATAATTTTAAGATATAACCCAAAAATAAGAAGTATAAGCACAAGCTTATCTAGTCTTATAGTATTATTTATAGCCTTTATTGCCATTTGCAAAATTATCTCCTTATTAAGCTTTTTATCTTGCAATTTGTCTTGTAAGATTTTGTACAAATGCTTTAATAGTGCATAATATTATTCGACTTTGCTAATGCTATTATAAGCTTTAACTAGTACTTCCTTTACTTTAATGGCTAGTAATTTTGCGTGCTACTAGAATTTTGTTAATAAGAAGTTCTTTTTAGCATTATACACTAAGTAATCAAGTAAACTTTAATATATATTAATCTAATATAATTATATAATATCTTATACTATTTTTGCTAATATGTCCTTTAAGAACTATATAGCATTAAATGCTATAGCTTTATTAATAGCTTAAAGCACTAGTTTGCTATTTAAATAAAGTATATTAATTATAATTAAATAGTTAAAATTGTAGTTGTCTTTAAGGGTAAACTTGAATTAGCTTAATAATTTTGCATACAATTAATAACTCTTATAATACTTTGTTAATTGCTTGATTATACGTTAATTAATACTTGTATACTTGGCCTACTTTAATACTTTTGCTAGCTTTTATACAAATAAGTGTTTAAAATAGTAATAGAGTTGCTTTAGCTTTATTTTTGTTAAGTAACTATATGCTATAGCTTCTTCTTTGTGCAAGAGTATTTATAAGTAGCCTTATTTTTATATAATTAATATAGTCCTTTTGCCTTAAATTAAAACATTAGCTAAGTTATTTAATTTAACCCCCATTTTGTCTATATCTTAAATGTAGTACAAAAATAGTATATTTGCTAGCATAATATAAAACATAATTGGCCCAAGTAATATATTTATAGTAATTATTCCTTGTGTAGTTACTAACCCCTTACCGAATCAAATATAGTAATTTCTAGTATTTGTATAATTAATCTGAATTATTAAGTTAAGCTTTTGTAATACTAGGACTTGCGGCTCCCTTGCTATTAATATGCCTAATGCGCTATTGTCGGGCATAATTCCTTAGAATATGCTCGAGGAATAGCAATCTTTAAATGTAAAAACTAATATTTTTAAGGGCTAAGTAAAAATGTCCTTTATAGTAATTGCATATATAAATAACTAGTTATTTAAGGTTATTATTGCCTTTAATTTATTAATCTTACTAAATTTAGTAAAGAATTGCTTTATATTATATAGTAATTTGTGCATTTCTAGCAATGCAATCTACTATAAGTTATGCAATTGCAGTAAATTGTCTAACTTGTTATTGCTATTGCTATTCTTATTTAGGGTTCCCTCAAATTCTAGTATAAAACCTTAAAAATCCTCTTTTAATGCATTTGTAACAAATTGCTAATATGCCTTCTTTTTCTCCTTATTTATATGCTTTATAGACTAGCATCTTAATTATCTGCAAACAAAGCACTTCTTTGTATAATCCTTTATAATTTTATTATAGTTTGCAAAATAACTTGCAAAACAACTTGCAAAAGGCCCTAGAAAATGCTTTATAAAACAGCCTCGGGAATAGCCTACAAAATAACCCCTTTTATTGCGCTTATAGCCTTTATAAGTTTGGTTAATCTAATGCTAAGTAAAGTTATATAACTTATCCTTGTCCTTTTAATAATATACTAGATAATCTTTTAGCTCCTTCTCTTATATAAATTGCTTTACTACTAAATATAGCTTTGCATATACTCCCTTAAAAGTAAATGCTAGTTTAAATAATGCCGGTTAATACTCTAGAATGCTACTATATACATTAATTACTTAGTCTTGTAAGTTGTACTTGTTTTAGTATTTTGCTAATAGCCTTTGCTAGGCTATATATAAGGTATTAAAGAGCACTTTTAGGCATTCGGGTTAAGTTTTCTTAAAGTGTTTTGTTATAATATAATAACGTGTTATTCTTCTCTATTTTATAAGATACTTTTATTGCTATTCCTTTGTATTAAAGTAAGTCTTAGTTATTTTTATTATAATAGTAAAATTGTATAATTGCTTAAATATTTTATTATAATAAAATGCGCTAGCTTATCCTTTAAGTATAATAGAAAATGCCAAGTAAAATTAGTTATTTGCTAATTTGACCTTTATATAATAGTCGAAAAACACTTGAAGTTTAATATTTAAAATATTATACTTTTCACCCTTATATTTCTTATTATTACTTGCATAAATTTTTATTATATTTGCAAGTAGCTATAGCTAAGTTGTATAAATTAGTGGATTGTGCAAAATAACTAGCTTTAGTTATATAATAAGAGATAATAATCCTCGTCTAAGTAAAAGGTGCAAATTGCTACTAAATTGTTTATATAATTATACTAGTAAATATGATATTTTATTTTAAGGTAGCTGTTTTAGTAGCATATAACTTGGGGTCTACTTTAGCTAAAGTGGTTTTATATAGCATATAGCTAACTAGTCTTATTTGATTATTAGGCATAGTTTTTAATATGCTAGATTTAATATAAAGACAAACTCTTTCCTTAAATCAAGCATCTCTTAAAGTTTGTCCTTAGTTTATTAGTGTTATGCCTCCTTTGTAAAGGTGCTATATATTGCTTTGGCAAAGGAGATTAGTTTGCTTTATTTCTTAACTTATATTTTATATATAACTAAGTATATGCAAAGCTCTTTTAAGGCTAATCGACTAGCTTTCTTAGGCATTTCAAGTATTTATCCTTCTATGCTCTCCCGGAACTCTTCTTATAAGTTAAAGTTTATATATTCGAGGCGTTTATACTATAAAATTAATAGTTTAATATAATTGTTTACAAATTCTTCTTTACAAGTGTTTAAGTTATTTAAATAAAAGGTTTTGCCCCAATTTTCCTTATTTAATAAGTAAAGTAGTAAGGAAAGGAATAGAAGCATCTTGTCATTTTATATACTAAAAATTGCCTTTATATAATTGTCTAAGTATAATATAAATCAAATAAATTATAAAAATGGTAATTTTATATAATAAACGCAAAATTAGTCTAAAATTAAGCTAAAGAAACTTTGCACTTAATTCCTTCTTAAATCCTTAAAAACCTTTTATACCTCTTAATTCTAATTAAGCTAAAGCAACTTTATACTTGATTTAAAATAAGAGCTTTTAGTTCCTTTTAGCACAAGTTATAAAAGTAGCATAAATTAGTCTTTACTTAAGCTAAAGCGACTTTGTACTTAAATATCTTTTAACTTAATATAACAAGTATAAAATGCCTTTTCTAGAAACTGCTTTTTTAGCTATTTTGTAATTTATTTAACTAAATAAATTAACTACTAATTAGTGTTAGTATAGCTAAGTAATCCGAATGTATAATATATAATAGTACCTTAAAAGTAATATATTTAATAAGTCTATAATGTGTGTCCCTTGTTAAATAAGGACTGCTATATATATAAGAAGCATAAGAAGTAAAATAGTATACGCAAAGCAAGTGCTAATTTGTATAAGTTATGCATAGCCCGAATAGGCCGAGTATAACTATACAAGTCATGTATATCCTACTTACAAATAGAAGTAAGATATATTAAGTGCATCGGGCCCGCCCATACAAAGGATCTAAACTAGGGCCCGAAAAGTAGGCCCGCTAGAACCCGAAAGTAGGAACAGGAACGGGGCCGGCAGTTAGGCTGTATAGGAATAGAAGTAAATGCAATACTGGGGGTAAATGCAGTATATGTTCCGACAATTAATATGTCTTCTCTTTGCCTTTATTACTTCTTGCGCTAAAATAAGGTTAAGTGTTCTCTTTGTTGCTTTAAGCAGCGCAAAAGCCTAATAAAACTTATAAAATAGTCTTTGTAGCTAATTTTGCAATATCTATTTAAGCTTTTAACCTCAGGATTATAATAATATATATATTTTCTTTAACTAGTCTTATTAAAGGGGAAACTTATAAAATAATCGTTATATCTTTTATTAATATATCTTCTAATAAAATAATAGTAGCTTAAATGCTTTTTACTTTTGAAAGTAAGCTTATTAAAAGCAGTTATTATATAGCACTTAAAAAGATAATATCTTTAATATAAGTATCTGTCGCACTTGTGAGTGGATGCCTTAGGCTCGCGCCTAAGCATGCGGTGCTCATGTGATCTGCCGCTTTTAGTATATATATAAAGGAAGCTTAACTTCCTATGTTTTAGCTTTTAAATTAAACCATTCTACAATTAATGTTTTATCCCCTTACTTTATACTATGTGCGACAGTTATAAGCCTAGTTTGCACTTAAAGCTTCTTTAATACTAGCACTACAAAGTGAGCTAATTGCCCACTTTTTACTTCTTTTATATATACTTTACTAATTACTTTGCATTTTTTACTAAGATCACAAATATAGCAATAAAATAACTCGAGTAGCGTATTATATATGCTATGCTCTTTAAGGACCGACAATTATAGCTTGCGTGGTTTATATAGCTTAAATTCTAGTTAAACTTTTATATAATATAAAAACTTGTTAACCTTAATGCGCTAAATGCTTTATATATTAATACTTAAGCCCTATAGCTTCCTTTATTAGTATAAAGGTTAATAGAGCAAAGAGATAAGCAGCTTTAGCAATAATATATTATAATAATCGAGCATTAGAGTGCAACTTTTTTAGAAGCTAGCACTTTATAACCTTTGTCTCTTGCTCTCTCGACTTATGCTAATGTCAAGGATTATTATAATGCTCTTTTTAAAGACTATTTGTTAGCTTATACTTTATAAAATGTAAGTTTAACTAAATACTAATAAATATAAAGCTAAATAAATAGAATAGTTGATGCCTTAATCCTTTTAACAACTATAATAAAGCTTATTAGAAATAATAAGGACTCTCTTTAAGCAGTTATACAAGTATTAAAGCAGTAGTTTGCCTTAATTGATATTAGTACGCTTATTATAATAAGATAAAAGTATTATGCTATCTTTAAGTAAGCTAAGCAAGGAAATGTTAACTTAGCGCACTAGCAAGCAAAATAGCATAAAGCTTATTATAAAGCTAAAGCTCTTAAGCTAATTGATATTAAAAGAACAATTGCAGCAAAGGACTTTTTAATTACAATTTTAAGGAGAATAGCCCTTACTTAAGCAAGCGCTAAATTATTAAATCTTATTAAATAAGACAAGCTTAGCAAGGAGTATATAACACTTGAGGAGTATAATATTATATTCTCGGCTATAGCTTTAGAAGATTTTACTATAAAGAGCACTAAAATGCTAGGGATCTTTGCTACTTTTAGTAGCTACTTGGACTCTTAATTAAAGCAAGAAAATTCTACTAAAAACACTTAAAATTACTTATGCCCTTGCTAAGGCATTAAAGCTTGGAAATATCAATAAAGACTAGAAACATATAAAGTTTTAGAATTTGCAATTATTAAATTAACTAATAGCTAAATAATGCAAGAATGCTAAGAAAAGGCTCTAAAAACTGCACTAAAAAAGCTTAAAAGCTAAGCTTGAGAAATAATATAAAGTTAAAATTATAATAAAAGCGTCTTTTAGCTCGAAAAAGGACTAAGGATTAACTAAGCTAAAATTTCTAAGAAATATTACTATATCACTTATAAACTTACTTCTTTTAACTTAGTTATTAGGTATAAAGTTATATATTATGCTCGATTTTGCTAGATATCCTTTATTGGCAAGCATCTTATTAGACAATTATAAAGCTATATACTTGGTAAATAATAAAGACTTGCTTAAACCTAGGTTATTTATTAAAGCTTTTTATACTAAGTATATTAAACCCGGATCCTCGAGCCTCTTAATCTTAGGATATAGCACTAAAATAATTAGAAAGGCTTTAAATAGCACTAGTAGCCTTAGCTTAATAGATTTAATCTTAAAAAATATTGTAGTTATAAAGGGTTTTTATATTAATATAATATTAAAAGCTTGATTATATAAGGCAAGAGTCTAATATTATAAACTAGATTGCTTACTTTGATTTAGAAAAGAGGGAGAGAGTATTACGCTAAAGTAATTAAAGCATATATATAATTTAATATTCTTTAAATATAAGCTACTCTTTATTTACTTAAAGGTTTTACCCGAGATTTTAACAAGTATAAAAGGAATCTTAATATTTTTAATAATTGAATAAAGTATTAAAATAAGGTTCTAATGCTTTTAGGACTTTTTTAAACTAAGAAGTAATTTAAAAGAAGTATAGTATGCATAAGCAAAGCACTTAAGCTTAAAAGCTTTATAAGCACTTGTCAAAAATACAAGGAATGTAATTATTAATAGCATTATAAGAGTAAAGTGCATATATTGCGCAATTACTTATATAATAAAAGTTGTTTTATAGCAAGCTTTTAAGAGAAAGTCTTTAAAGCTATTTTTTAAAATTTATAAAACTTATTCGATTTCCCGGAAAGCTATAATAAAGCTTAATAGCTATTAGTAATTAAGGACAAGTATAATAAAAAGCTCTTTGGCTTTATTCTTATAAGCAAGTTTATAATAAAAGTGTTTAATATACTTTAAGACTTTAATTATTAGGTTAAGAGGTAATATAATCTTGCAATTTGTAAAATAAAGTATAATAATAACACTTTAATAATTGCAATTAAAGGAGGAATAGCTTATAAGATTTGGGTAAAGGAAGAAAGCATTAAACTTAAGCTTACACTTACTTATACTTATAAGCTTAATAGAGGCTTTAAATATATAAGATAAGAGGCTATTAACAAGTTAATTAAAATGTGCTTTAAAGCTAAACTTTTAGAAAACTTTTAGCCGGAAATAATACTTGTTATTATATTTTTGTATAACAAGAGCCCCTTTTACATATATAATATATATATATTTAATAAGATTCTTAATACTTAATTCTTAAATTACTTTAAATAGTATAATCTAGTCATTATTACATGCTTAACAATTAATCTTTGACTTAATTAAAGTGGGATTTATATATATAAAGCTTATATATATTTAATAATCAAGAAATGTAAAGCTAAGAAGCAAAAGAGAGCTTTTAAAGTTATTCCTTGCAAGTATATTAGATATTTGGTTAAATATATAGCTTTTAATATATATAAGATTTAAGTTCTTGTGCTTAAAAGGGTTATTATTATATAAAATATAACTTTTAATAAAGATATTCTTTATTTTAAGGAGTTTAAGCAAGTAAAAGGCTAATTAATTGTAATTACTTGGCAAGTAATTAAACTAATTAAAAAAGAGGAAACTTAAAGCACTAAGTTAATCTTTAAGAATATTAAATTATAAATTAATAACTTACTTAAGCAAATCGAAGAGTTGCTTATTATAAGAGGTAAGCTAAAGCTCTTGATTAAAGTTTTAAGCAGCTAAAACTTAAAAGTAAAGAGCTTTGCGCTTATAAAACTTGTAAAGGGATTTAGACTCTTATCCTTAAAACTTACTTTAAAGCTTAAAAGTATATTAAGTTTAGCTAAAAGTAAAAAGGATTATATTAAGCTAATTAGTGTGCTTAGCACTTTAAATAAAGAGGCTATTAAGCTTTTAAACCTTGTTAAAGAAGTATACTTATTTAAAATAAGGGGGGAAAGGACTTTATTAATAAATTTATTATATAATTTAGCTTTAAGTAATTTAAAGAAATTTAGAGAACCTTTTAAGCTAATTTTAGGTAATTTATTATAAGTTTTAGCTTCAAGTAAACTAGAGAAATTTAAAAAGCCTTTTATTTATACTTTAAGTAATTTAGAAAATTTTAAAAAACTTATAATAAAGCTAAAATTCAAATAGGAGTATAAGATATAAGTTTAAAGTTAAGCAAGTAAGAGAATTTAAAGAAAATAGCCCAATAATAATAAATACAATTATAATAAAGCTATATTTAATAGTAATTAAACATATATAACTTTAAGTATATTGCTTGTTATTATAGTAAGATTAAATAATATTAATTACCTCAAATCTCTTTTTAATATATTATAGCTTAATTAGCTAAGTAAATTAAATAATAAAAACAAGGAAAAGTATAAAATAGTATATATAATAATTATAGTATTAATTCTTTAAAAGAGTTTAAAGGGGGGACTACCTTTTAAGGGCAAAGTACTTTGCATTTATTAAAGTAAGCTTCTAAAAGTATTAAAGTCTTAAAATAATTTAAAGAAATATTTACTTAATATTTTATTTTAGCAAAATGCAAAGCTTAAGCTAAGGAACTTTAAATTTAAAGACTATTAAAGGGTTACCTTGCGTAATAAAACTATAGCTTACTTGATTTTACTAAAATAAGTATTTATATATAAAGTGGATTTTGATAGCTACTTAATTAAGTGTTAATTAAGGATAATTGTAAAAGGAGATCTCTAAAAAAGAGTTAATCTTGTTAACTTATATAGCAACGCTTGTAATATACTTGTTTAAAATTGCTATAGCTATTATAGCTTTCTTTAATTTAAAGATTAAGCAATTTAATATAATTAATGCCTTTACAAATGCGAAAAGGCTAGCTAGAAGCTTACTAGTAATATGCTAACTTCTTAATAGTTTTAAAGTACTAAGAATATATGCTAAAATTAATTAAGCTTTATGTAAGCTTAAAGACTTTTTAGCATTATAATATAAGGAGTTTGCAAGCACTTTTATTAGGATTAGGCTTATTAGATACAAAGAAGAACTATATATTTTTATAAACTTAAAGTATAAGGTTTTTATCTTATTTTATATTAATAACATTTAAGTAATATTTTATAAGTGCAATAAAGTATTAGCTAAGAAGATTATTTAGCAAATTAAAGTAGTATATAATCTTTACTTAATAGGAGATATAGAATAGTTTTTAGAGGTTTAAGTAATCTAGGATAAAGTTACTTATAAGATTTAGCTTATATATAATATATATATTAAAAAGATTATAAAGAAGTTTTAATTAATTAATAAAAAGTATATAAGCACCCCTTTCCCGATTTTAAAGCTTAAAAAGTATATAAGACAAGCTCCTTTTAAGCAAATTAAGGAATATTAAAAAAGGTTAGTTTTGTGCTTTATATTATAATTATAATTAAGCTAAATATAATATATGCTGCTTCTTTGCTTTTATAGTTTTTAATAAACCTTAAGCTTAAGCACATTTTGGCTATTAATTAGACAATTAAATACTTATATAAAACACAATTCTTAAAGATTTAATACTCAAATAAGTATTAAAATATTATTTTAATAATTGCTTTTAATGCTTTATATATTAATAATGTTAATACTTGACAATTATTGCAAAGATATATTATATCCTTATTTAAAGGGCTAGTTATATAAAAAGTAGCTTGTTAATTAATAGTTACTACTTTAACAATTAAGGTAAAGCTACTTGCTATTAAGTATATAGCAAAGGAAACTATAACACTTTAACATTTCTTTAAAGATATTAGACTTAATTTAAAGGAGCTATAAATAATCTTTTGCAATAATTAGCAAATAATTAAGCTTATAGTTAAAGAAAGCAAGAGAATTACTATTAAGCTATATTATATTAACATTTAAAATATGTAGCTATATTAAGAATATATTAAAGGTGTATTTTAAGTAATATATCTCTTTATAAAAGAGATGCTAGCAGATAGCTTAATTAAAAGCTTATTGTAATATAAGTTCGAATACTTTTAATTGTTGTTAAACTTATAAGACTTGTGTAAAAAGCTTAAAGATATAAAATAGTAAGGGAATATAGTTTTTTTTGTTTATAGTTTCTTTTGTTTATTTTTAGATATTAACAAGACTTGTTTATTTATAAAGGAGTATAATATATAATAAGCAACAATCTTAAGCTAGTACTTTAGGTTCTAGAGCTTATTTGATTAACTTATTTACTAATTAGCTAAGTAATACTTTAATGCAAGTATAGTATATAATAATACTATTAACTAATTTTTCTTTTTCTTTATTTATATCCTCTTTTACTTTTAAGGAGCTTTCCTCTTACTTTTAGTCATCCTTTTTACTACCCTCGAGAAGTATATAAACTGTAGTTTTAAGTGCTTTTAACTGCTAAAAGAACTAATTAATAAGCTATATTAAGTTTAAATGTAAAAAAGAGACTTATATAAGCCGATGCACTAGCAACTAGCGCATTAATAAGCTTTTAAGCTATAGTAGTAGTAGTAGTAAAAGGAATAAGAATATATATATAATTAGATGTATAATGCTAATAATACGCATTTCTAGTAATAGTATTATAATATTAACTATTTAATTAGCTAGTAAAAGCGCTTTTGATGCATTTAAGGCAAGAAACTGGTTATAAAGCTCCTTAAAAAGGGCAAGGAGTAAAGTGAGGTGTTTAAGCAATAGAAATTATAAGAGAATTTGCAAAAGAGGGTAAAAGTGAGCATATAAGAGAAGGGGAAGCTAATAAATTAGAGATGTCAATTCGAGTATAACAATTATAGCGGCGTAGAGCTAAAGTTAATAGATTAGCACTTGTAGTATAATTCTATAAAGGTTAAAATGTGTTTTTATAATACTTGTATATATAGAAAAATAAACTTATTATAAGTTACTTTGCTGCTTGCGCCTTTATAAGCATAGTAGCGCGGGATGCTTTAAATGCTCTCTTAAAGAGCTCGGCTATAATGGAAGTGTAAAGCAAAGAGCAAGTGTTATTGTTATTAATGTTATTAATTAATTGAAAAGGAGCTTTTTAGGCATAAGAAGGAGAGTATATATAAGGCTAAGGAGCAAGTAGTTAATTGTTTGCTAAATTGCATGCTAACTTAATTGGGGTTTGTGTATTATACTAGCTATAAGACAAGCTGCGCTAAGATATTAGGGTAGCTAATTAAAAGGTAAGCAGTTGATTAGCTATTGCTTAGCTTGACTAGGGAGTGTGTCGCCTCGTAGGTGGATGCCTTAGGCTTGCGCTTAAGCTTGCGCCTAAGCGTGCAGTGCTTATATAACCTGCTGCTCTTAGCGTATATATAAAGGAAGCTTAACTTCCTATGTTTTAGCTTTTGAATTAGACAATTCTACAATTAATGTTTTGTTCCCTCACTCTATACTATGCGCGACAGTATCTTTATTATAAGCGCTAGTTAAGTCTTATTTATACCCTTTATTATATAAGTTTAAGTGCTCTCTTTATTGCTTTAAGCAATGCTAAGGGCTAATAAGGCTTATAAAGCAGCTTTTTAAGCTAATATTATAGCGTTTATTAAAGCTTTTTAACTTTAAAGTAATAGTATTTGCGCTATTTATAAGTAGTCTTATTATAAGTAAAATTATCTTTATATCTTTTATTAATATATCTTTTATTAAAATAGTAGCAACTTAAGTGCTTTTTACAAATAAAGGTAATAAAAGTAATTGCTATATAGCATTTGAAAAGATAATATCTCTAATACAAGTATCTTTGCTATAAGCACTAGTTAAGTTTTATTTGTACTTTTTATTTTGTAAGTTTAAATGCTCTTTTTGTTATTTTAAATATTGCAAATAAGTAATAAGGCTTATAAAGCAAGTCTTTTAAGCAAACTTGTAATATTTGTTCAAGCTTTTTAAATTTTGTATTAATAAGAGACTAGATATAATAATAGCACTATATATTTGCTATAAGTCTTATAAATTCGAAAGTAAAAGAACTTTAAGTAATAGCAGTAATAATAGTTTCGGGTTTATTAGTAATCTTATATCCTTTATTTTTACTATCTTAATAAAGTCTTCTTAATCCTAAATATAGTTATTGCATAATAGCTAAAGAGAAAACTATTAATTTAAGTTATTATTAATAATGCCGAAAAAGTTATAAAAGAAGTTTTGCGTAATAGCAAAGGATATAAGATATTGCTTAAGTTTTGTATTATATAAAGTCGAATATATATAATTAAAGAAGAAGTAGCCTTTATTTGCTAAAAGAGTACTTGAGTGTAGCTAGCTATACTTATCTAAGATTTTTAGTTTATAATTATTATAATTTAAAGTTAGCTTAAAGTTAGTTATTATTGTTTTAATATATAAGATATCTTTAATAATTTTGTATATAAGTTTTACCTTTTATTATCTCAATTTTTAATTAATATTATAATAGTTTAAAAGGAGCATTCTTTTATAAACTCTTTAATTCTTTTAAAGTCTATTGCCTTATAATTATAATATAATTAAAGTAAGCGCTTATATCTATTATTATAAGCAAGTTTAAATAGATTTACTTACTATTAATACTTTAATCTTAAATCTTATTTAATCTTTATACTAATATCCTTTTAAGGTACTTCTTTATTTATCTCGGGAAATTAGTAAAAAGTTAAAAGCTAAAGTATATAATATAATACTTAAAAAGAATTTAATTTAAATAATATATAATCCTTAAAATTAAACTTTATAGTTTAAACTCTTATATTTGCTTAGCTATTATATAAGATGTTAAAGTATTAAGAGAGCAAGCCTTTCCTTTTGCTTAAAAGGAGCTTTTTTAATATTCTTATATATAATTCGAGATATTTTATATCTTTAAAAAAGTATATATAATTATAATAATGTGTTTTATCAAGCAAAGGCAGTCGAATATTAGTAATTGCATAATATTATCTTTAATTGCAAAGAAGAGCTTATATAAGATTATTTGCATTAAAAGAATGTATAATATTTATAAGATAAGCTAAAGTAATAGCTTTAAATAAGATTAGCTATATTAGCATTAATTAGAAGTTAGTTGATTTTATCTTTACTAATAATATAAGTTATTATCTTCTTTATTTAGCGCAAGTATTATATTATTTCTTATACTTTATTAGGACGCAAAAGTAGAAAAAGAGAAGCTTTATACTTTGGGGCAATATAGATTTAAGAGCTATAAAAAAGCTTTTATAAATATAGCTAGCTATAATTTAGCAAATAATATTAAAGCATTTAAACTATCTTAAAACATATACAATAAAGCTTTTAAATGCTTTATATAGTTATACTTATTTTTCGAAAGCTATATAAAAAACTTCTTCTTTTGCGCGCTATTGCTACAAATTATTAAGATGCAAATCTGCTATAAAATGTCTTTATTAAAAAACTTTGCGCTACTTGGGTTATATTTGCAAAGGATATTCTTAACTTGCTTACTAAGATTTAAGTTTGTTAGCAAGAATTAGTCTTTAATAAAAAAGGCTATATACTATTAAAATAGAGATTAGCAATTTACTATTTATTATTCTTAGTAAAGAGTTTGCAAGCTACTTTTATATAATGCCTTTTACATAAGTATATAAGAAGATATTTAAGGTTTAAAAGTTACAAGTTATTATTAACTTTAAGCAAGCTATTAAGTAAATCTAATTGGAGGATTAGTATTAGTATATAATTATTAGGTTTTTAGCGCTAATAGTCCTCTTTAAAGATTTGCAATAACCTTATAACATTTTCTTTGTTAAATTATTATAAGTTTTTAGGGAGGGGCTTAAGCTAAAGCTTATTAAGCAGGATTTTTACTAAGCTATAAAACATATAGCTTTTCTTTTAAAAGATTTGTAAATCCCTTGCTAATAAGATTTTTATAATAATAGGAATTTTTAAAAGAAGCTTTTTATTAAATATTTCTTTCGTTATTTTGCCTTTATTCCTTTTTTATATTATAGTTATCTTTGCTCTTATTTTGCATTTTTATGCTAACTTTAAAAGTAATAAGCTTAAAGGAGTTTAAACAAGTCCTTATAAAGGAGTTCAAAATAGTACCTTTCTTAGTAAGCAAGTATATAATAATAGCAAGTAGCTTATTTTAAGTATAGCCTTTATTATAGCTTCCTTTACTACTTTTATGTAAGATTATTTATTGCTTTTATATATTATAACTCAAACTTTAGCCATATCTCTTTTAGTAATAGTATTGAGGGGAAGCAATTGCAATATTATCTTCTTTAATAATAATCTTAGCAAGTAATTAAGCTTTATAAGCAATTATAAAACCCCGATATTACTTATCTTATTAAAGTTACTTAAAGGATCTTACACTAAAGACAATATAAAGAGAGAAAGATTAATAAAGTAAACTTGTATATTTATATTTTAATTAGCATCGAAAGTTGCTTTGAACAATTATACTATTAAGTGTAATTTATTTATTAGCTTTGTAGTTTTAGTAAAGTAGCCTTTTAAAGATAAGCTTAGCCTTTATGCCTTTAAGCTAGCTTAAAAGGATAACAAAAATGTTATAATATTTAAATAAAAAATAAAGTAATAAATCGAGACTTTTCCCCGGATAATCTATTACAAATTTTTAATTTTTAACTAAGTTAAGCTAGCTATTATTAGATATGATAATATAAGAGAGTATAACTTGGTTACTATTAAAAGATTAATAAGAATTGACAAAAGCTTAACATATAAGTTATAGCCTTTTAAAAGCAATTATATAGTTAATATTAAAGAGGCTTATATTAATTGCAATAACTTAGTTATTATTTACAAACAAATAAATACTTTACTCCGACATCTTATTAGCTTACTATAAGGCCCTTTCAAGTTTAATTAAATTGTAGCTATTTATAAGGAAGTAAGCTAACTTTAACCCTATTAGCAAGACTTTACTTATTAAATTAGTTAATTGCAAGACTCTTATTTACATATAAGAAGCTTTCCTTATATTGTAGCAAGCTTAGCTATAATATAATCTTTTTTTAATTGTAATAAAATAATAAAAATTAATAAATATATTTTGCCTTTTTATAATTTTAGCTAATATGCAATAGCTAATATCGAAGAGTCCTTTATTCAAGGTAAATACATTATTGCAAAAAGTAAACACAATAATATTTATAGCCTTAGATTTGTTATAATAAAGCTTATAAAACTTATAATATATATCTTAAGCCTTTATTTTATAAAATTGCAAAGTTTAAAGAAGTAAATAGCTAGTATTAAAGATTTCTTAAGTGTTACTTAATACTAATCCTTAAAGGAATTGTAAAAGGTAAAGTTTCTTTATTTAAGAAAATCGGGAAATATTTAACTAATTAAGAAATAAGAGCAAAGTTCTTCTTAAAAAGCCGCTTTTAAAGTGCTTTAAAGCTTATATTTTGTATAAGATATTTGCAACAAGGATATAATAATTTTTTTTATCTCTTTTATAAAATTAATTTAAAGTATAATCTTGCACTTATATCTTTAATTTACTAGTTATAAAAGGTATCAAATAAAGCGCTTATAACTTAATTTGCTTAAAATCTCTTAAATAAGAGATTTTAGGGTTTAATTCCGGCTTCTTCTTTATATATTATTAAGTTTTAAATAAGCTATACTACTAAGACACTCAATTTGGTACTAAAATAATTATAGTTAATAATATTCTTTATCTCGGCGCTATTATATTATATCCTTTATTAAAAATAATGCTTTTTGTTATACTATGGCAATTAGTACCTTAAAATAGCACTAAATCTTGCAAAGTTATAATATAACCTAATTAATAATATTAACTTAAGAAAGTTGTTTATTAATCTTAAAATAGCTAATATTAATATTTATAGTTATTATCTTATCCGAATAATACACTTAAACATTTATTATTATAGCACCCCCTAAATTACCTTAAAATAGTAGACAAAGACAAAGTATTGCACCTTTTATATTAAATATAGTTAAGAATTAACTTGTTTTACTAGGAAAATAAAAATAAAATAATGCGCTTTAAATATAACTTATTGCTTTAGCATTAAATAAGTTTAATTTTGTATAAAAACTTTGTATATATTTATTTTTATTGCAACGCTTTTACTAATATTAAATATCCTAGCATAACTATATCCTTTTATTACTTGCTTATTAAAGCTTAATACATCCCGATTTTCCCTCCTTTTAATAAACTTTATAATTGCTTTTAAAAACTCCTTTTCCGACTTAACAAAAGTCTTAAAATATGCTATTATTATATTTTTTTAATAATATATCCTTATAAATATTAATTGCATTTACTAGCGCTAAATTCAAAGCAGATGGGATATTATTATATAATAACTTTAAGCTAAAATAAAATAAAAATCCTAAATTACTACCTTATTATATTAATATAAATAATAAGTTAAATAGTCCGAATTTCTGCCCGATTTCTTTAAATATAAAGTATATAATAGTAGACTTTAATATTCTTCGATAACTTGTATTTTTTTAATATAAGAGGTCTCGGCTTTATCTTTTAATATAAAGAGTTATTTAATAACTTACTTGCACTAAAGCGTTATGCTTTAGTCGAAGGCCCCTTTTCCGGAATTATATTAAGCTAAAATATAAGTAAATTGGAATAGTATATCTTTGCTTATATCTTATAATATTATATATTTAAAGTCTTATATGCTATATTCTTTATTTTGCTACTAGTCAAGTTTATAAACCTTATTTTGCAATATACTAAGCAAACAAATTAAGCCTTTATTCTTTAAAATAATAAAATACTTAGCTTTAAGGAATTTCTTAAATATTATTTAATAGTAAACAAATTTAAGTAATTATAATAGTTATACGAGATTATAATAGCATTATAGCTTGCTTTTTATTAGCAAGAAATAAGAAAAAACTTGGGTTTTATAGTTAGTAAATTAGTTACTTGACATAATAGTAATCTTAACTTCTTCGGCCTTATATATTATATAAGCCTTGCCTTTAATAAGAAAACTAAGTTATAAATAACCCAAAAACTTTTCCTCTTTTCCTAATTTCTTATTTCCTTTAAAGGAAACTTTATAATTATACTTATATACTCGATTATTATACTTATAATAAACCTCTCCCTCTTTAGCTTACATTTCTTTAAATCCGATGCACTTTAATCTAATATAACAACTAAAATGTCTTTAATTTTTAAGTAATTTTTAGCAAAGTTGTTATAATAGCTTAATAAAAATTTAGCTTAAAGAAATTCGGCTTATATTAATACTTTAATAGAAGGCTAAGGGTTTTTAAATGCTATAGTAAAGTTATTAGCATAATATAAAAGGCAGCTATTTAATAAAGAGGAAAAGGGCCTAAACACTAAGAAGATATTATTTTAAATATATTTAAAAGCTAAGTAATTAAGTTTATTATTCCTTTATTTAAATTATATTAAACAAGATCTTATATTATTTTGTATTTAAGTTAATATATATACTTATATAATATAATAATCTAATAATATTATTACTTTAAAGTAGCAAGTTAATATCTTTAAATATAATATAGCTTAAACTTTTATCTTAAATATATCTTTAATATAAATAAACAATAAGGGAGCTATTCAAGTACCTTTGCTTTAATATTATTTACTTTTCTTAAAGCTTATTTTAAGAGTCCTTTAATTTATTTTTAATGGGACTTTATTTATATATTATTATATAAATTACTACTTTCTTCCTTTAATTAATTTAAAAAAAATTCTTTATTTAATTATTTAGCTATATTTAATTATAACTTCAAATATTGATATTGACTTTACTATTATAAAGCTAATTGCTTATTTATTATCAATAATTGCAAACTTTGCAATTATTAAAAAGTAAAATATTTAAATATTATTATATTAGCTATTTGTTTTTTCTTTATCCCTTTTACAAATTACTTACTTGTTTTATCAAATTTATTACTAGGATATTAATTAGTTAAACGCTAATAACATATTAGATTATATTAGCTTAAGTCTATTAATATTTATTTTAATGGAATTTCTTTAAGCTTTATAAGTTAGCTAGGCTTAAAGAGTCCCTTTATATACTAATAACTTCTTTAAAGAATAAAGGAATATACTCTCTTATCTTTAACAATTATTTCTAGTATTATACTATTATAATTATCTCTTTACTAGTTTTTGTAAGCATAACCTTTATTGCTATTAATAATATAATACTTGTTAAAAACGCTTTAATAATTATTAGTAATCTTAAAACTAATTTTATAGCTATAATATATACTACTATTTTAGCAATATAAACAATTATTATAATAGCTATATTTATTAAAGTTAAGCGCTTAAAAGCTTTTATATAAACTATTTTCCTTATATTATAAAGTTTGTCCCTTTATTATAAGTTCATTTTAGCTACTCTCTTCTTAAAGCTTTTAACTAGCATTTAAGCTTTGCTATTGATAAAGCTATTGTTTGTACTCTTATAATTATTTTAATAGAAATTGTTATAATTAAAATTTATTTAGCTATTAGCTTTCTTACTCGCAATGTCTTTAAAGAGAAGAAGAAAAGCGCTAAAAAGGGTAATTTAAATAAGAAAAACCTTAATAAAGCTTATTAGTATTTATAAAAATTTAATAAGAAAGTTTATTATCTTAAAGTATATAATTAAACAGCTAAACAACTATTATTTCTTTTTAAGCAAAAGTGTAAAAGAGAAGAATATGCTATTAATTTTAGTTTCTAGTAATAAGAAAGAAAATATTTTATTTTATAAGCACTAAATTTAAAGCTAAATTTGTAACTCTCTTTTGTATACTAATATAAGATATTTGGTTTTATAGTTGCCCTTTACTATTATTCCGGGTAAATTTTAAATAATAAACTAGCCTAGTTTCTCTAAGTTTTCTTTAAGTAAAAAGCTTATAATAAGTTTTATTTAGTTTTATCCCTTGCTCTAAAAACGCTTATAATTGGGAAATTAGCTTTGCCCCCATTTATGCAAATTATATTAAGCTACTTTTATAATGCATTAATTGCTATATATTAATATTAAAGACAAAATAGCCTAATATATTTGACTTTTGCCTAATGCTACTACTAATTAAAATAGTAATATTAGGGCTTTGCTTTACAAAAATCTAAACTTGAAAAATAATTATATCCTTTTAAAATATTAAAAAACTATTAAAATTAACCCTTTCTGAGATATTTTACTCTTTATCTTATTCTTTAACTTGGGCAATTATTTGATAGCAAGGCAATAATATCAATGCTATTATTAATGAATTTTTTAATAATCTAAAAAAAATTATTAATCTCGGGAATAGCGTCGGAATAATAAAGATTAAAGGTTTCGGAAAATACATTACTAAGTAAATTTATATTTGTTAACAAAAATGCTAAAAAAAATATTTAATATTTAAGGTATATACTTTATTTAAGATCTTGAAATTATAAAAAAATATTTAGCAAAAAGTCATTATTAACAAGCTTAGCCTTTATAATCTAAATTATTATATTGCTAAATAATTGTAAACTAATAAAACTTATAGTCCTTATTGCATTGCTTATAGCTACAAATACTATGTTTACTTGTATAGTTAAAGCTAACTTATTAAGTGTTAAAAAAGCTTTAAAAAATTGCATTATTTAAATAATATCTCTATTTAATTAACTTGCAAAATCGGCGACATTTTGCATCTGTTTATCTTATCGCTACAAAATAGTAAAAGTAAGAATAATAAAAGCAAAAATAGTAAAAGTAAAAATAAAAGGAATAGTAACTAAGAATTGCATTTTAAATAAATTTGTCAAAAGAGAAAAGCAATAGTATTAAGATAAGTAATTAATAATATTTAAGCTTTTAAAGACAATTTTTGCAAGGTAATATTATCTATTATTATAAAGCTAGCATTTAAAACTTTAAAGGGCTTAAATTAGCTACTTAATAAAAGGGAAAGCCTTTAAATATAAATTTTACCTTATACCTTAAATGATATAGGTCTCCCTTAATTTAATTATAAAAATATAAGCCTTAATTCAAAAAAAAGTAAGCTAAAGCGGCAAGTTTAAAATAAGGCCCCGAATTGGGGGGGGGGGGGGGGGGGGGGGGGGGGGGGGGGGGGGGGGGGGGGGGGGGGGGGGGGGGGGGGGGGGGGGGGGGG
>Ga0302221_10000312_pt1 | contig 38319 bp, 29 predicted proteins | sample II_Palsa_E2_1_FD_193517 | JGI IMG/M metagenome (GOLD analysis project Ga0302221, IMG submission 193517) | Peat permafrost microbial communities from Stordalen Mire near Abisko, Sweden - II_Palsa_E2_1 | ecosystem: Environmental > Terrestrial > Soil > Palsa > Peat permafrost | place: Sweden... | reverse complement strand
TCCATCTGTAATTGAAATAACATTTGTTGGTATATATGCTGAAATATCTCCTCCTCTTGTTTCTATTATAGGTAATGCTGTTAAACTACCACCTCCTAAATTTCTATGCAACTGTGCTGCTCTTTCTGATAATCTGGAATGTACATAAAATACATCACCAGGATATGCTTCTCTTCCTGGTGGTCTTCTTAATAATAATGACATTTGTCTATAAGCAACTGCATGTTGTGATAAATCATCATAAATTGCAACAGCTTTATAACCATTATCCCTAGACCATTCTCCTATTGTACATCCTGCATAAGGTGCGATAAATTGAATACTTGCTGGTTCATCACTACTTGTAAATACTATTGTAGTAAACTCAAGTGCATTAGTAATTTCTAATAATTTTTTAATTCTTGCAATTTCAGATCTTTTTTGTCCTACTCCTACATAAATACAAGGAATTAAACTAGAGTGCTTATATAATAAAGAAGAACCATGTAATATACCACTATCACTTGTAACTTTATTTTCTGCTATTCTCCATTCTGCATTTAATTTATTATTAGTTTTTTTTTGATTTATAATTGTTGTAATAGCAAAACTACTTTTACCAGTACTATGATCTCCAATAATTAATTCTCTTTGACCACATCCAATTGGAATAAAACAATCCACAGCATTTATTCCTGTTAAAAATGGTATTTTAACAGTTTCTCTTTCTATTATACCTGGTGCACCTCTTTCAACAGGTAAATATTCCATTTCCATCCACTCTGAATAAATTATATTTTTTTTTTCATAATCTTCTTCGTTTATTATATCTCCCAATGGTGACATTAATTTTCCTAATACACCAAAACCAACCTTTGTTTTTGCATCTTTAAATGTTCTATGTATACTATCACCAGATTCTATTTCAGACTGTTTTCCCTTTATTATTACAATTCTTACTAAGTTTTTTTCTAAATTTAAAACTTGTCCTATAATTTCACTTCCAGGTGTTTTAAACTTTACAACTTCTCCTAAAAAAGCATTATTTAATCCACTAGCTAAAATAATATTATCCTGTATAGATATTATTTTACCACTTGATTCTCTAAAAAATTTAGGTGTATAATTTTCCATAAAAGTATTTTATTAATTATCTACCTATAACTTTAAACAAATTATAGTTGTATGCATATAAATTATTATTATTATATATTATTAAATTTTTAATTCTGTATTAGCAGGTACATCATAAAATACAAATTTAGTATTTTTAAAAGATTCTAGTATTTGTTTTGATGGATTGATATTTAAAGAACATAAAACCCAATCTAAAAAAATTCTAGACTCTACTGCTTGTACACATATTGGCATAAATGCATGATTAACTCCACACAACTCACTACATTGTCCATAAAATATACCTAATACATTACTATTTAAAATAAAACTGATTAGTCTACCTGGAACAGCATCGTATTTCACTCCTAATTGTGGTACTGCCCAAGAATGTATAACATCTTGTGAAGTAACAGTTGCTTTTATATATGTATTTACTGGAATAATTACTCTTTTATCCACTTGTAATAATCTGTTATACACTGCTTCTTGGTCCAATAAACTATCAAATTCTATCTTACAAAATAAAGAATTTTGATTTGTATAAATATCATACAATGATATACCAATAGATAAAGAATACTCATAAGACCAATACCATTGATGTCCAACTATATCTAAATCAAATACAGTTTCTACAATAGTTTCATTATTAAAAATAAATCCTAAAGAAGGAACAAGTATATATATTATTATTAATGTAGGAAATACAACGAATAATACATCCAATGTTGATTCTATTGATTTTTCAAAATGTCTTGGATATGGATTACTTTTTGCATTAAATACATCCACTATATAAGCCAATGCAATTAATACACCAAATAAAATAAATGTTAATAATATTGTCATTTCACTTAATAAGCTTACTATACTAAACATTGTATCATTTGCAGGTTTGGTAAATCCCATTAATGTTGTAAAATCAGCATAAGTTAAATTTGATTTTATGTAATTAATAGTTTTATAAATTCCAAAGATGTTCATTAATACTAAAAATATTAAATATAAATAAAAAGTAGGTGAACCTGATTTTATATTAAAAATAAATACTCTTTTTTTATTTTTTTCTTCTTCATCATTTTCATCTATAAAAGAACTTACTATAACAAGTAATATAAAAAGGCAAATACCAAAAATTAAAATTAATGGTACCTCATTTATAACATAATATAAATACAAACATAATGATACACAATAAAATAATATAAATACACTAATATTAATGTTATTAAATTTTTTTCTCATAAAAATATTTTTTTTTTTAAATAAATTGTTTATTAAGTTGTCAATTTTAATTTGCGTTGTTTAAGATGACTCAAAATATTTGGGGTAGTTGGAATCGAACCAGCGTATCAGAGCACCAAAAACTCCTGCCTTTCCACTTGGCTATACCCCAAAAAATATACTTTTGAAATATTATATATTAATAATTTTGAATTAATTCAAAATTATTAATATATAATATTTCAAAAGGCATAAAAAAGGTATTAACTAGTATCTTATTAATTGAACTAGTAATACCAATCACTGGTTTAATATATGAATATCTATATATATTAGAATATATATATATATTTGATAGTATATATATACCATCTTTTATGTTACCTATATATTGTTCATTGTTATTATAATAATAATTTAATGGTCCTACTTTTTCAAAACTACGTTCATATTCATCAAATTTATTTGATGAATGTATCCGTTTGCTATATTCTAGAAAAAACTCCATATCAAAATTACTTTTGAAAAAAAAAGTTTTGTTAACAAAACTTTTTTTTTCAAAATATCTATAAAAAAACTTACCAATATCATTAAGATTTATTAATTTTTTTCTTGCAATCCATAAACTAATTAAAAAAATATTATTTTTTTTTTCTTTTAAATATAAATATTTATATTTATCTTCATCAATAAATAAATTAATGTTTCTCTCTGTAATATTTACAAACATATTATATTTATTATATTTATTAAATTTTAATTCTTTTAAAAATGTTAAAAAATTAAATATATTAAAATTCATCAGAGATATATCCTTTTTTATAACATAATTACTTTTTTTACTCCTATTTTTATTACTGTTTTTACTACTATATTTAATATTTACTAAAGTACCATGTGATTTATGTTTATTACTACCAGTAATAAACAATATATTATTTACTTCTTTTTCCTTCCAGTATATATTTTTTTTTTTTTTTAAATATAAATAAATATTCTTATATATAATAGACTGATCATTCTTATCTATAATAACAAATGGTAAAAAAGTATTAAAATTATTTTCTTTTAATATTTTATTATATTTAATAATTATAGTTTTTTTTTTATTTATTTTGTATAATATTTTAGATATTCTTTTATAATTTTTTAAAATTTGTTTGGAATATATATTTTTTTTTACATTTATAAAAGAATATATATGTTTAGATATATAATTATATAAACTACTTTTTAATATACCACTATTAATTGTAAAAAGAAAAGATTTAATTTTTAAAGTTAGATCTTTTCTTTTTACAACTGATAATGAATTAGTATAATGTTCATCTACTAGTAAACTATTATTATATTTAAATCCCCTAATTCTTGGAAAAAATAGTTTTCTAACTTTTTCATTTTCTTTTCTAACTAATATATCTTCTATATTTTTTTTAGTAAAATTATTTACTATTTTAATATTTTTTCTACTGTTAATATAATGTACATATATTTCTTTTTTTTTTATTTCAAAATGTATATAATTACTTTTATTTAAATAAAAGTAATTATATACATTTTGTAAACTTATTATAGTATTACATATAAAAATAGAATTAATAACAAAGTTATAATTTAAATCTCTATCAATAAAAAAATAAATACAATGTTTATATAGTAATAAAGAAGCAACAATATGAGATAACTTAGAAAAAGAATATAACTTTTTTATAACACCTGCTCTATAATAATTAATTTTAATATTAACACAAACCAATCCTAATGCATAATAAAAGTATTTTAAATATATGTTATCATTATTTAAATATTTACTCTTTAAATAAATATTATAAAAAAATAAATATTTAAAATACACAACTATAAAAGATAATTGTTTTCTATTAATAGTAATATTACTATTAATAGAAAAAAGTAACATACCAATATTATTTTTAATAATACTATTATGATTATTAAAAAACTTATTACTAAATAATAATTTATTATCAACATTGCAAATATTATTAAAAAATAATTCTTTTCTTCTACTATTAATATTATTTGATAATGTGTGTACCCATTTATGCATTACAAATTTATTAATTTTATTTTTTCTTTTACTTTTTTTAAATTTTAAAATTTTAAACCACAATTTTTTAGAATATTTTTTTTTATTTAAATTCTTATATATTAAGTAATTTATTCTATCGTAATTTAAAGTAAATAGTCTTTTTTTCCAACTATATTTTTTTATTGCTATTTTCTTTTGTTTTCTAACAGTATATAATATATTTAATACTTTCCATATTATGTATTTAACTTTTCTTTTTATTTTATTTGTAAAAAATGTTTCCGGTACTAAAAAAAAGCTATTCCATAACTTTTTCCTAAATATATATTTTTTTTTATTATACTTATGCATCATATAATTTATTAAATGTTTAAATACCTTAATAAATATTAATTTATTTGTTTTATAGTCATATATTTTTTTTACTTTACTTTGTTTAATAATCATTTTATATTTAGATAATTTTTTAAAAAATTTTATTAAATAAGAATACTCTTTTATATAACTAATAATACTATATACATACTTAGTAAGTATATGAACAGTATACTTGTTTTTATTTACCTTACTATAATTCAATAAAATACTATTAATCGGTGAAATGTATGTATTTACAGATGGTCTACATAAATTATTGCTTTTAATATACCATCTATAGTACTGAGTACTATTTAATAAATTATGCGAAGTATTCATATTGCTAAAAATACTATAACTATTTAAATAATTCATAATATAATAAAATATAAAAAATACTATTGACGATGGTGGGACTCGAACCCACAGCCTTTGAAGTATGAAGCCAACGTTCCACCATTAAACTACATCGTCATAAAATATACCTGCTCACTATGGGACTTGAACCCATATGACATATGTCAATAGTTTTTAAGACTATCGTGTCTACCTTTCCACCAAGTGAGAAAATATATAAATGAGAAGAGTAGGATTTGAACCTACGAAATTATACAATAATAGATTTACAGTCTACCGCCTTTGACCGCTCAGCAATCTCCTCTATAATATTATGACCCTTATGGGATTTGAACCCATGTTAATGCCTTGAAAGGGCATTGTCCTAAACCACTAGACGAAAGGGCATGTCACTTTTATAAAATAAATATATTAATAAATAATTACTTACTTAGGCTATATACATTACTATACTGAGATTGATAGAATATATGTACCGGTATACTAAATAAATCATCTTCATTTTTTATAACTCCACTTAATAAAGGTAACCTATTATACTTACTTATTTTTTTTACAGCTCCCCATCTGTATTCACTATAATGTTTTGCTGTTGTAATAATTTTTGGAGCTACAACAAAAGTATGCGCTGGTGGTGGTGATAGCAAAGTCCATTCTAAACTTGTTGTTTTTATATCTTTTTCATCAATAATTATTACTGAAGTAATTATATAATTAAATAATAAATGTTTTTCAATTAAATCCATTAAAATAATTTTATTACCTTTATATGAATTTTCTAATTGCAATATATTAGTTGTACTTATTGATTTTAATGCACCTATTTCATAATTAATCAAATTCATTCTTGATACCAATTGTTGCACTGTTGAAAATACCCATGGGTTTCTTGGACATGGTATTTGATCTATTAATGTTCTATATAGAATATAAAACCATAATAATATAGAAAAAAAAGTTAACATTGCCCCAAAGCTAATAAATGTATTCCATTTTTGATACATATCAGGATAATCTGGTATTCTTCTTGGCATTCCAGATAATCCAAGAAAATGCATTGGAAAAAATGTTAAATTAACACCAATAAAAGTTGTCCAAAAATGTATTTGTCCTAAATACTCTGGATACTGAAAACCTGTAATTTTACCAATCCAATAATAAAATCCAGCATATATTGCAAACACTGCTCCCATAGACAATACATAATGAAAATGTGCTACAACATAATATGTATCATGCAATGCTATATCTATACCTGCATTAGATAGAATAATACCTGTTAATCCACCCAAAGTAAATAATAAAATAAATCCAACAGAAAATAACATAGGTGTATAAAAATAAATACTACCTCCCCACATAGTTGCTAACCAATTGAATATTTTTATTCCTGTTGGAATAGCTATTACCATTGTTGCACTAGTAAAATATGCTTTTGTATTTGTATCAATACCACTTGTATGCATATGATGTGCCCATACTATAAATCCTATAATACCTATTAATATCATTGCTGCGATCATTGGTATTTGTCCAAAAATTCTTTTTTGAGAGAATGTAGCAACAACATGACTAACAATACCAAATCCTGGTACTACTGATATGTATACTTCTGGATGACCAAAAAACCAAAATAAATGTTGATATAATACTAAATCTCCTCCTCCAGAAGGATCAAAAAAACTTGTATTAAAATTTCTATCGAACAATAATAATGTTATTGCTGCTGCTAATACAGGCATTGCAAAAACAACTAAAAAACTTGTAACCAATATAGGCCATGCAAATAATGGCACATCTTTCATATACATAGATTCTGATTTAAAATACATAATTGTACGGATAAAGTTTATACCTGCTATTATACTTGACATTCCTGCTAAGTGAAAACTTAATATTAAAAAATCAATGGATAATCCTGAATGACTTTGTAAACTAGATAATGGTGGGTATAATGTCCACCCTGTACCCGGTCCACCATCAACAAAAGTTGCAATTACTGCCAATAATGTTGATGGTGGTAATATCCAAAAACTAAAATTATTTAATCTTGGAAATGCCATATCTGGAGCACCAATTAATATTGGGGCAAAATAATTACCAAACCCTCCAAATAAAATAGGCATTACTACAACAAACAACATTAATATTCCATGCATTGTTGTTATCATATTATAAAATTGATATTCTCCAAATAATACTTGATCACCTGGAAAAGTCAATTCTAATCTCATTAGCATAGACAACAATACTGCTAAAAAGCCATTAAATATTCCAAAATATATATGCAATATACCTATTCTTTTATGATTTGTTGTCCACACCCATCTTTCTAATACTCGTTTTTTAAATGTACTAAAATTTTTGAATAATTTATATTCCTCTCTAATATAAAAAAAAACAAAAAAAATTACACACAAATAAAAAGCAATATTATAAAAACTTGTATATAATAAATTTAACATACTAATGACCCTGAGCTCCATAAGTGTCCTTTAAATAAATGCAAGATAATACAACAAAAATATATCCTTGCAATATTGCAACAATTAATTCAAACAATATTAAAACTATACACATAATAAATGGAAGAATGGATATAACTATACTACTTAATTTAATTGTAGATGGATAAAGCATCTTATGTATAAATAATGCTAATGTATCTAATAATATATGTCCTGCAACTATATTTGCAAATAATCGCAAAGCTAAACTAACACTTCTGAATACATAAGAAATTAATTCTATTGCAACTAAAAAAGGAACTAGCTTAAATGGTATACCCCTTGGAAAAAATAATGAAAAAAACCTTAAACCATTTTCTTGAAAACCAATAATTAAACAAGAAAACCATACTATAAAACTCAAACTAAATGTAACTGATAAATGACTAGTTATTGTAAAAGAATATGGCAATATTCCTATTAAGTTACTTGTACAAATAAATAAAAATAAATAAAAAAAAAATGGAAAGTATATTCTACCTTCCTTTGGCAAGTATGAAGAAACAATATTATATATAAAATCATATAATAACTTAAAAATATCTAATATTATATTCTTACTAAACTTATTTTTTCTAAAAGAAAATACCATAAATATTGCATAATAAAAAAGTATAATGAATATACAAACTACTAATGTGCTAGTAATATGAATTTGATGATCAAACACTGATAATATACCTGCATACTGTTTATCTACTAAGTAGTGACTTGTAACTGTAAATTGTTCGAATGGATTAAATACCATATATTTATATGCTAAAAATAATATATATTGATAATTTTTTAAATAAAAAATACACTAATTATTTTTTTAATAAAATAAATACATATTATATTAATAATAAGCTAACTTATTATTAATATAATATAATTACTAAGTATGTATACTGTTGAAACACCAAATATAAAAAAAATACTAAAAAATGCAAAATATACTAAAAACAATGCATTTGTATATGTTATTAGAGAAACATGCAGCCATTCTTTAAATATGTTAAAACTTATATACTTAATTACTTTTAAATAATAAAAGCTACTTACTATTGCTGTAAATACTAAAATAAATAATATTATTGTATACAAACTACTGGTCACTCCAACTATAATCATTATTTTACCAATAAATAAAGAAAAAGGTGGTATTCCTGCTGCTGTGAAAAAAAAAATTATAATAATAATAGCCAACCATTTATTTTTATAAAAAAAACCAGATAATAATGATAACCTTTCTAAGTGTACTTTATACTTCGCTATCCATAAATTCAAAAATATTATAAATATTCCTGTTATATTTACTATATATAGTAATAAATATGCTAAACTATTAGAAAAAGTTATTACATTTTCTTGAATAAAACCTATTAATAAATATCCTATGTTACTAACACTACTAAATGCAATTAATCTTTTTATTTTTTTAGCATAAATGGCAGAAAATAAACCCATAATCATAGATAATATACTTAATACTAATAAAATAATACTAAAATATGGTTGTACCCAAAATAAAATATTAACGAAATATTTTATAAAAACATAAAATAAAGGTAATATTGTAATAGTTCCAAAAAATGCAGTTGTTATTGATGGAGATCCTTGATATATATCTCCAACCCATAAATGAAATGGAGATATATATAATTTAAATAAAAAAGCAACTAATATTAAAATTCCAGAAATACTAAAACCACTTAACCAACCTACAAAATTATCATCTAATAATACTGAAAAAAATAAAGTAATATCTAATAAATTTAAAGAACCTGTTAATCCATATATAAATGAAAAGCCGAACAATAAACAAACAGAAGAAAAAGAACTTAATATAAAATATTTTAATCCAGATTCAACAGAATATTGATTATGCTTATTAAAAGAAGTTAATAAATAAAAACATAAAGATTGTATTTCCAATAATAAATAAAAGTTTAATAAATCTGTTGTTATTATAAATAAACTAAAACTTAATAAAATTACAAAAATTACTAAAATAAATTCAAACATATGTAATTTTATTTTACACATATACGCTTTTGAATAAATAACTAATAATAATGTAAAAAAAAATACAATATATTTTATTATTATATCTGAAAAATTTTTGTAAAAATCAAATGTATTGTATATTTCTATATTATTAAATAAATCAATAAAAAATACATTAAAACAAAATATAAAAAAAAAAAAACTTGTAAATTTATAAATATTCGGAAAATTCATATTTTTAGATAAATTTAAAATAATACATATTCCAAGTAATAAAAAAAAACTAATAAATAAATATATTTCAGAAAATAATCCTATATAATTAATAAAAAAAATAATACTATTATGCATATTCATATTAATTTTTATGTTCTGAAAAAAATAATGCATTAAATCTTCTTTTATTACTTATTATACTTAATTTTTCTAGAAACATTTTATTAAATGAATTTGATATATCAAATTCATTTAATAAAATGTTTCTATTTGTAATATTTTTAAAATTATTACTTATATATCTATTTCTACTTTTAGTATATGACTTTCTTTTTTTTGGTACTCCTGATTTTAATATTATCATTGCTAATTAAACAACTCGAAAAAATTATAATGCATGTTATAATCTAAAATATTTAACAAATAAATAGGAAAAACTCCAAAAAATAACATTAATAAAACCAAAGGTATTAATATAATAATTTCAAAAAAAAATAAATCAGGTACTACTAAATAATAAAATTTTGGTAATAAGAAAGTAACTTTATTATACATCCACATAGAATATATAGTACATAAAAAAATACCAATAACTGCCCCTATCATTGCTATACTATTACCACTATACATTATTCCACACAGTATCAATAATTCTCCAACAAAATTACTAGTTCCTGGCATTCCTATATTACCAAGTATCAACATAAAAAAAAAAAAACTTAATAATGGCATAAAATGTATTAAACCACTAAAATAATAAATAATTTTGGTTCTATACCTACTATATATCATACCTATAACAAAAAATAAACCACCAGAAACTACACCATGTGCTATCATTAAAAAAACACTACCAGTAAATGCTACATAATTATAAGAAAATAATCCTACCATGCACATATTCATATGTGCTATAGAAGAATATGCTATAATTCTTTTTATATCTATTTGTCTTAATGTACTAAATGATGTGTATATGATACCTATGCTAGACAAAGTAACAACAAATGGTGCAAAATATAAATTATAACTTGATAACAATGGAAATAAGAATCTTAAAAATCCATATGTTCCTAATTTTAATAATAATCCTGCCAATAAAACAGATCCTTCTGTAGGTGCTTCCACATGTGCTTCTGGTGACCATATATGAAATGGAAACATTGGGACTTTAACTGCAAATGTAAAAAACAATGCTACCCATAATAAGTAACCTCTGTTACCAATATATTCTGTGTTATATAATATTTCTATATCTGTAGTACCAACATGAATATAAAAAAAAAAAATTGCTATTAAAGTAAAAAAACTACCAACTAGTGTATAAAAAAAAAATAAATAAGCAGCATGTATTCTTCTAGCACGATAACCAGAAACACCTATATAAACAAAAAAAGGTACTAATATCACTTCAAAACTTATATAAAATAATAAAAAATCTAAAACGAAAAAAACTAACAATAGCAATACCCCAATAACAAATATCAACATACTATTATTACTCTTTTCATTTATAGTAGTTCTGGATATAAATGAAAACAATAAACATAAAGGTATTAACAGTGCTGTTAAATACATAAAAAAAAAAGAAATAGCATCTATACCTAACCTAATTGTTAAATTAAATATACCATCCAATAAAAAAATAAATTGAAACCCTCCAGATAAAGGATCAAATATAATCCACAATATATTAAATAATATAAATATTAGTATAAATATTATTAAAATAATAATATTGCTATGTTTACTAATTAACATATGCAGTTACTATAAAAATAAAAAATAAAATACTCAAAACTATAAAACCAAAATAATGATATACCAATCCTGTTTGTAATTTTATATTTGATACTACTACTTTATTTATACTTTTAACCATTCCAAATGGTCCAATTATTTCTATTATACCTTTATCAAAAAATAAATACATACTATTGTATGAAAACCTAAAAGTATTATTAATTATTGGATAAAAAATATTTTTATTAAAAAATAAATATTTTTTATTAAAAAATATGTAAAAGTTATGTACCCACGGATACATAACTTTTACATAATATAATAAACTACCACATGTATAAAATAATATAATGAACAATACTATAAAATATACTATTGAATAAACAGGTAACTTACTACTTAAATAATTAAACTCAAAATAATTGATATTACTCATGTCAAATTCATTTAATGCTCTATAAATAGAACCATTCCAAATATCTGTTGAAAATCCAACCATCATATCCTCTAAAAAATAACCACTGCAAATGCTTAGTATACTTAATAAAAATAAAGGAATAATAGTAACAAAAGAAGAAAAATGTAAATTAATTAATACTTTTTTATTATTAACATATTTTAAAAAAAATACATAAACTACAATTTTTATACTATATAAAACAGTAAAAGTAACTGCAATATTTACTAGCATTTGAAAAAAAATTAAACTATTGAAGTAATATACATTTGAAAAAACATTTTCATACATACTAAAAAATAATTCTATTATTTTTTCTTTTGAAAAAAAACCTGAAAAAAAAGGAAATCCTAATAATGATAAACTTCCTATTACTATACCTATATAAGCAAATGGCAAAATTCTTAATAAACCACCCATCTTCCTTATATCCTGTTCATTGTTAATTGCGTGTATAATGTATCCTCCTACTAAAAATAAAAGAGCTTTAAAAAAAGCATGATTTACTAAATGATATATACTAAATTCATAACCAGATAACCCGCATGCTAAAAACATATAACCTAATTGACTACATGTAGAATATGCTATTATTTTTTTTATATCTGCTTGAAAAATACCTATGGTTGATCCCATAAATGCTGTAACACTACCAAGTGCAATAATAATAATAAATAAATCACCAATCATTTGAAATAATATATTAGTTCTAATTATTAAAAAAATACCTGCAGTAACCATTGTTGCTGCATGTATTAAAGAACTTACAGGTGTTGGTCCCTCCATTGCTTCTGGTAACCATGTATGCAACCCTATTTGTGCTGATTTACCAACAGCACCTACTATAAAAAATAATCCTATTAAAAATAATAATAACAACGCATTATCCACTATATATAACAAGTTATTATTTAATACAAATACTAAAGTTGTATTTACTAATCTTGAATACCTTTCAAATATATGTGCTACATTAACAATAGAAGTAATACTTAAAAAAAATATAGAAAAATCAAATGTGCTAATTAAATAATAAATACATGCAAATCCTAACAGTAAACTAATATCACCTATTTTATTAACAAACATTGCCATTATAGCTGATTTATTAGCACCTACTCTTGTATGCCAAAAATTAATCAATAAATAACTACAAATACCAACACCTTCCCATCCAACAAATAAAATTATAAAATTACTAGATGTTACCAATATTAACATAAATAATGTAAACAATGATAAATAAGACATAAATTTTATTTGATGTGTATCATGTAACATATATTCAATAGAATATACATGAGCACATAATGAAATACCTAATACTACTATTAACATTGATGCTGTTAAACTATCAAAATAAAAAGCCCAACTTAATTCAAACACACCAATGTTAATCCAACTTATACAATTTATTAATACAGGTGATTGACAAATTACCACTTCATAAAAAATAAATAAACTCATCAAAAACCCACTAAAAACAAAAATACTTGTCAGTATTCCTGCATATAAATTATTTATTAATCTACCAAAAAAAAAGCTTAACACAAAACTTATTAATGTTATATATAAAGGAAATAAATACATTATATATATTTATATGTTCTATAATAGCTAATTACTAGTGCTAACCCAACAGCAGATTCACTAGCACCAACGGATAATATTAACAATGCGAATACTTGTCCAATTAAATCATCTAAATAAACTGAAAATAAAATATAATTATAATTACATGATAATAATAATAATTCTAAAGACATAATAATTAATATTATATTTTTTCTACTCAATAATATACCTGCAACTCCTATTACAAATAAAAAGAAAGATAAGAATAAAGCTAAAATCATACTAATCCCAATCTAAAGAACCTTTTTTCCATTCATATGCAAAACCAATACCTAATACAACTAAAAAAATATACATAGTAAATAACCCATAATATGATATTTCTACTAAAGAAAATATCCATGGAAAAAAAAATACAACTTCTACATCAAAAATAATAAACAAAATAGCTATTAAATAAAATTTTACATAAAAAGGCTCTCTTGCATCACTAAATGGATCAAATCCACGTTCATATCCTGATGTTTTTTCATAATATAAATTGTTTCCAGATAATATGTAACATAGTAATAATATTATCAAACAAATAAAAAAAGAGATAATTATATAAAAAAAAAAACTATTATAATTTGAATAATAATATTCGTAAATCATTATTATTATTTATCTATAATTTACTTCTTTTTTTAAATTAGAAAACACTTCTGTTTCCCACTTATCTCCATTACATAATAATTTTTTTTTATCATACAATAATTCATCATGTGTATATGTTGAGTATTCAAAATTAGGTCCTTCAACTATAGCATCCACTGGACAAGCTTCTTGACATAGTCCACAATAAATACACTTAGTCATATCTATATCATACCTAGTTGTTTGTCTACTACTATTATTATTTTCTTTTGCATCAATTGTAATTGCTAAAGCAGGACAAACTACTTCACATAATTTACAGGCTATACATCTTTCCTCTCCATTACTATACCTTCGCAGAACATGTTCTCCTCTAAAACGAGAACTTAATATTCCTTTTTCAAAAGGATAGTTTAATGTTACCTTTCTTGTAAATATATTTTTAAAAACAAAAAACATACCTTTCAAAATATCAATCAATAATATATAAAAACTTAATACCTTATTATTCATATTAATTTACTAATAAAAAAATTTACCTGTCTTACTTTTTACTAATTAAAAATTTTATGTGATATATCACATAAATATATTATAATATCAATAATTTAACACTTAAAAAATACATAAATATTTTAATTTAAATAATAATATAAATAAATATTATTATTTCTTTATTTTATTATACTTTTATAATTCTAATATAATAATCAAATAAAGAAATAATTGGTAAAAATAAAGTAAAGTATAATAAGTGTATATGTGTACTAATTACTCCTAGTTCTATATATGGTGACACTGGTGCTTGACTACCTAAATATCCTAAAAATATAAAATTAAAAACAAATAACCAAAAAAATGCTCTATGTGCTACTTTAAATGTTTTTGATCTAATTATATTTTTATCTAAAACAGGCAAAAAAAATAAAATAACCATTGATACAAACATTATTATAATTCCATATGTTTTATCTAAAATACTTCTCAATATTCCATAAAAAGGCAAAAAATACCATTCTGGTACTATATGACTTGGTGTAACAAGTGGATTTGCCATTATATAATTATCACTATGTCCTAATTTTTCTGGTAAAAAAAATAAAAATATAAAATATCCTATTAATAACAAAGTAATACCAAACATATCCTTTACTATAAAATATGGAAAAAAGGATATTTTATTATATAAATTCGCTTTTATTCCTAACTCATTTCCACTTCCCATTTTATGTAACTGTAATATATGATAAACGGCCATAACTGCTATAACAAATGGTAAAATATAATGTAAGCTAAAAAATCTTGCAAGTGTTGCATTATTAATTGCATATCCACCCCATACCCAATATACTACATCTTTACCAACAAAAGGAATAACTGTTACCATATTAGTTATTACAGTAGCTGCCCAATAACTCATTTGTCCCCATGGTAAAACATGTCCTAAAAAAGCTGTTCCCATCATTAAAATGTAAATAATTATACCACTAAACCAAACTATATGCCTTGGATATTGATAAGAACCATAATATAAACCTTTTAATATATGTATATATATTACAAAAAAAAAAAAAGATGCTCCATTTGAATGAATATATCTAATCAACCATCCATAATTAACATCTCTCATTATATGTTCTATACTATTAAATGCATAATCAATATGTGGTACATAAAACATTGTTAAAAAAAAGCCACTTAATATTTGTATAACCAAAAATAACCCTGCCATACTACCAAAATTCCACATATATGTTAAATTTATTGGTGTTGGATATTTAATTAAATATGAATATAGCTTTGATGATAAAAAATCCATATATATATAATTATTAATTTTATTAAACATTTTTATTTACTTTTTGTTTTAAAAATAATAAATCTGGTTGGTAAATTCCAAAAAATACTTGTTTTTTGAAAATAACATTATCTATACTATTTAACAAACCTCTAGTTTTTACTACTAATTTACCAAAAAACAAATTGAAAAAAAATGTCTTAATTAAACTACTTTTGAACCAAGTAATACTACTTAATATTCTTTTATTTTTTAACTTCATTTCCATACTAACCAATGGCAATATACTTTTTATAAATAAAAAGTAACCAAAAAAAAATAGAAAAACAAAAAACAATTGCATACTAAAAATAGTAAAATCTAATTGTGGCATATTATTAATATAATATCAAAAAAACAATCATTATTGTAAACAATGCTATTGCCTCTGTTAATGCAGAACCTAAAATTGCATAATTAAACAATGCTCTTGTTATACTTGGATTTCTAGAAACTGCATCTAATAAACTACCAAAAATATATCCTATTCCAACTCCAACTCCTGATAATGCTATAGTAGCTAAACCTGCTCCAATCATTTTAAATTCTGCTAACATATTTTAAAATTATATACAAAAAAAAATATTTTTATATAGTAAATAATTAATTAAATAACTAATTATTTCTCCTAATTACTATATAACATTACACCTACCATAACAAGACCACAATAAATAAAAAAATACCTTATAACAGCCGCTTGCTATATCAAGATTGTACATACCACAAAAAACTAACGCACTTATTATAACAATAATAGTCAATAATACAAAAATTATAAACTAACTAATTCTTCTAGTATAAAAGAAATATATTAATAATACTTATATAAATACATTATATATAAAGAGAAAAGTAATTTATTGGATTTGTTCCTAATGTTGCTTTTCTATACTGATGTAAAATAGATAATCTAACTAATGCTATATTTTCAAAATATAGAATATCTCTTTTACTTAATCTTTCTATATTTTTATTTAACCATAATATTTCATACTTTTTTATTTGAACTAATAATTTTAAATAACTTATTATTTTAACATTTTTATCTCTAATTATAAATCTATGCCAATTTTTTAATATTATATAAAATTTTATTATCTCATTCCATTTAAAATCCTCTTTAGAATAATTTATTTTATATATACTATTATTTATTACAAAAAAAAAAATTGTAAAAAAAGCTAAAAATAAAATAAAAGATTCTGTATACAATAAACTCACTATATTCAATATATAACTAGATAAAAAAATAATTAACAATACTACATAAAACATATTATACTCTTTTATACAAAGTTAGCTGCTGATACAATTTCTATCAACTCATTTGTAATACTTGCCTGCCTTGCTTTATTATAAAGCAAACTCATTGTTTCTATCATCTTTGCTGCGTTAGTTGTACTATTATCCGTTGCTGTTACCCTTGCTCCTAAACTACTATACTCATTCTCTTCTAGTGCATCCAATAATACCATAGAAAAACTATGATAATATACCTCATCTAATACACTTTGCAATGTATTAGTATCCATTTTATATATAAAATTATAGTAATCTTCTTCATATGATATTCTTCTACTGTTATTCAAATGTAATGCTATATTATAAAAACCACTTAATCCAACAACTTCATATAATGTTGTTTTTTGTAAAAAAGGTGTATAATACCTATTAAATACAAAAAATAATCGATCATAACTTCTAGATAGTATTTTTTCTGTTATAATAAAACTTGTTGTTAATGATAATGGTTCCTTATCAACATTATAAACATTAGTAACTAAAAGATTAGCATAGTATTTTTTAAAATAATCCTTTGTTCTATTTCCAATTGTAAATAAACTAACTACTTTATTAATATCTAATAAACCATCAATTAGTTTTTCTGTTTTTTTAAAAATATTTCCATTATGTGGCCCACAACAACTTTTATCCACACCAATTGGTATAACTAAACACTTTGTATATTCTGTATTATAATATTGACTATCAAAAAATGGTATAACACTACTTAATGGTATACCCCTTGAACTAATTTTTTTCTTTAAATTATTTAATTGTGATAAAGCTACCAATTTAATGGATTTTGCTAATTCTTTAAACTTTATATATGATATCAATTTTTTTTTTAACTTTCTTGGATTCATTTTATTATATATTATTTAATAAATACTAACATTATATATATTACTTCCTCTAGATAACTGATGAAATTGTCTTTTCATAGAAAAACCTCTTTTAGTATTAGTTAAATAAATACTAGCTATCATTGCAACTAATAAAATTAATCCTGATAAAATCAATAATATAGGTCTAATTAAAAATAAAATAACTCCTAAATCTCTTAATATATTAATTCTAACAACCTCATCTAAATTATTTTTTTTTTCAAAAAAAAAATAATCATATTGAAAATAAAAACTACTATTTTCAAATGCTGGGTTATAAATTATTAATAGTAATTGAAACAAAAATATAAATAATAAAAAACCACCTATTGTTAAATATGTTGTATTATCTTTTTCTATTCTTTTTACATTTATCATCATAACAATAAATAAAAATAATACTGCTATTGCACCGACATATATTATTATAAAAACTAGTGCTATAAACTCAACATTCCACATTAAAAAAATCATTGCTGCTGATATAAATGACCCGATTAAAAACAAAACTGCATTAATAGGGTTTATGCACATAATCATTAATACAGATGACAATATTATCATACAGTAAAATAATAAAAACATACTAAATAATATTAAAATTTTCAAATCCTATATTATTAAAAACATAAACAAATAAAAATAAAAAAATCCAAACAATATCAACAAAATGCCAATATATCATTGCTAATGAATATCCTAAATGTCTTTCTCTTGAAAAATGCCAAGATACTAAACGTTCATGTTGTATATTTAAGAAAATCATCCCGACCATTACATGAAACCCATGAAATCCTGTTAATAAATAAAAGCAAGAACCATACACTCCATCACTCATACTAAAAGCTAAATGCTTATATTCACTAACCTGTATTATTAAAAAAATGTAACCTAAAACTATACCAAATCCGCTATATGCAACTGCATATGTCCAGCTTCCCCATTTCATGCAATAACTTGCTCCGTTAAACACAATTGCAGAAAATAATAAAATTAATGTTGCGTACAATGGTTTTTTATACCATATTAATACCTCTAACCCCATTGGAATAGAAGTACCTCCTGTTATAGCAGGTACATGAAAAAACCTATCAAAAAATGCCCAAAAAAAACCTCCAAACAACAACACTTCACTTGATAAAAACAACATAAACCCTGCTATAATTACACTCCTTAATTTCCTATTATACTTACCAAAGATCAAAGATTCATTTATTAGATCTATAAACCACATAGATGTCCAAAAAATTAATATAACCAAAGATAATACAGCAAGTATTGCTGCATATTCATATTTATTAAATGCTAATACCCCAAAAAACATTACATAAAATAAAGCAATACATATATATGCTGGCCATCTTGTATATGGTATTTCATTATAATAATGATGAAATCTTCTACTTTTTATAAAACTACTATCTACTTTTACATACTTCTTCCAGTACTCTATACTAGAAGCATTTTCAAATTTTTTATTTAATAAAAAATTTTTATTCATTATACTATGTTTTATAAAATATAATTATTAATTATATGATTTTTATATGATTTGTATAGTGTTGTACTATTAAAACTAAAAGTATCACTTCTGTAAAAAATCACAGAATTCCACTTATACTGTAAATTAGTGGATTCTATACCAAATACATCTATTGTTTTTTTATTATACACTATACTACTACTGTATGTATTATTAAATATAAAAAAATTTTTAATATTTTGTATATTATATAAAATACCTTGATAACTAGCTACTTTATGTGAAAAATATAAAGTATCTATAATATTTAAAATATTATAATAACTATCAGATTCTCCTGGACCTGTAACTATTCTATCAACTATAATATTACTAATTAAATTATTATTTAACCACTGAGGCATTAAATCTACTACATTAACTTTAGGTGTTTCAAAAAAACACATAACTGGAAAATATATATCGTATATTAATTCCTTTGGTATGTGATGTCCCATGTATACTTGAAATACTGATTTTGGTAATTTTGATAATGACTCTAATTCGTTACTACCTAATACTATAAGTAAACCATACATTTTATTTTCAGGAATATCTTTTAAAATACCTAATTCTAAACTATTAATATCCCCACTTGTTTTTGCTAAATATGCTGTTCCTATTTTACCATCTAATATATAGCAACTAAATGTATTTATATAATCAGCTATAGAATTACATAATAATGAATTATAACCACTATCAACTAACAAAAACTGCTCATTAGCTATGCTATTACAAAAAAATAATTTTCCTTCCTGTAATAACATCATAGTATAATTAGTAATACCAATATGATTTATATTATATGTATTTTTAAAATAATTACCTACATAATAAATTTTTTTATCTTGTTGTTCTACATCTAGATCATATATATTTTTGAATAATAATGCATTCAATACTGCACATTCATATTTTATATTAACATTACATAATAATAAATGCTCTGCATTTATAAAATTAGTAACACTACTATTTAATAACCAATTACTTCTAATATTTGCAAAGGAAGATATTTTTTTTTTACAATTAAATCCACTTTCAATAAATACGTGTATATACATTTTATCAGTTAATATTCTATATGCAAGTAAATCAATTAAATTAATATTATCCCTTATTATAGAAATAGCTGATTTTTCTGTTTCTTTACTTCTATTATATAAATTAATAAATAAATCATAAGAAAAACTTTTACTACAATTAACAATGCTATATAAAAAAGAATTATCTAAATTCATATTAATTTTATTTTTTACTAATGGAAACATTAATCTATTTACTTTAGCCCCTTCATAAAAAAACCTTACCTTATCACTTATCCACTCCTCATTAACTAAATCATTTTTTCTTGGTAATATACGCATTATTTCATTTCCTTTCACATCTATCTTTAAAAAACTACATAAACTATCAAATATATCAACACAATCCATACTTTGCAATTCCCATGATCTTGCCCTAAAAGCATATGGCTTTGAAGTTAATGCTCCAACTGGACACAAATCTACTATATTTCCAATTATTTCACTATCTAATACAGTTGTTATATATGTTCCTATTTCAGTATTTTTTCCTCTTCCCATAGTACCTATTACCGGAATACCTGCTACCTCTTCTGCGTATCTTATACATCTTGTACAATGTATACAACGTGTCATTATTGTTTTAACAATAGGTCCAAACTCCTTATCTTCAACTGATCTTTTTTTTTCTATAAATCTTCCTCTATCGCCACCAAATACTAAACTTTGATCTTGTAAATCACACTCTCCTCCTTGATCACATATTGGACAATCCAATGGATGATTAATTAATAATAACTCTAATACATTTTCCCTTGATATCTTTACCAATTCAGAATTGGTAAAAATATTCATATTTTCTACTATACTAGTTGCGCAAGCTATTACTGGCTTTATAGAATTTTTTACTTCAACCATACACATTCTACAATTTCCTGCAATAGATAATTTTTCATGGTAACAAAACCTAGGTATACTTATACCTATACTTTCACTTATTTGTAAAATAGTATAATCCCAATTTAAAACATTAATAGCTTTATTATTTATATATATTACTTTACTTTTTACTTCCATGCTTTAACCTTTTTAAATAATTTAAATCTTTCTTTCTTTCTTATTTTAGAAAATACATATTTTCCTTTTTTTTTATATTTTATATTTTTCTTATTTAATTCTGCTATCTCAATATCTTCTTTTACTTTTTTACTATAAGTGCTATCGGCTAACATAAATACACCATTTTCCAAAATAACATATGCTAAAGACAAGGACAAATACCTGTATTGTTTTTTCATAGCAAATGCATTTTTTACTATTATATTTAATGCATTATTTACCCTAATTTTTAATGGTAATATTCTTGGAAATATGAATACTTTCTTACCTTTTGTTATTTTTTGCAAAAAAACAAAAGGTTTAATTTGTAATACTGACTGTTTAATAAAATAAATAGGATTTATTTTAAAAAATGATTTTAATAAAAACAATGCACTATATACTACTTTATATGCTTTTTTTTTTTTACCTTTTTTTGTACACAAAGAAACTAACTTATTTACTATATAACTACACTTTAGTGCATTTTTTTTATTTTTTTCTAATTCTATTTGTTCCAGAAAATCATTCAAATTAATATCAAAAAAAAAAGAATTTTTTTTATTTAATTGCTTATTTATTATATTAGTATATTCATAACTATTTACGTTACCCATATTAATACTATAATCTCTAAATTGACTTTCTTTTTTAAATTTATCTTTTTTGCTATAATGCAATATATATTTTGTATTTATATAGTTTTTTTCAACTACTTCTTCTTTTTCAAAATTTAAGAAAGAAGGAACAGGCGCTTTAAAAGCTACTATTACAATAGTTACCACATATAATAGTCGCAAATAAAAATAATCTTCCCACACATTACTAGCCACTGCATAGTACTTAACTAATAACATGCAAAAAACACATACTAATAATGCTACTATAGTAGCAGGCATTAGCTTTTTCCAACCCAATTTCATTAATTGATCATATCTATATCTTGGTAAAGTTGCTCTTACCCACACAAATCCAACTAAATGCAATGTTGTTTTAAATCCGAACCAAAAATAAGGCATACTTATTAAACTAAATGGAGATAGCCATCCTCCCCAAAAAAATATAGTACATAATGCACTCATTAACGCCATATTCGCATATTCTCCTAAAAAAAATAATGCAAAAGCTATAGAAGAATACTCTACATTATATCCTGCAACTAGTTCTGCTTCTGCTTCGGGTGAATCAAAAGGAGCTCTATTTGTTTCTGCTAATACAATAATAAAAAAAACAATCCACAATGGAAATAATGGAAATATATACCATATTGCTTCTTCTTGTTTTCTAACTACATCTGCTAAGTTTAATGATTCACTTAATAAACAAATTATTAACCACACAAATGAAATACACACCTCATATGAAATCATTTGCGCAGATGATCTTAATCCTCCTAAAAAAGAATATTTACTATTACTTGCCCATCCTGAAAATATTATACCATAAACTGCTAATGAAGAAACTGCTAATAAAAACAACATTGAGTATGGTACATTTAATAATACTACAAATTTATTAAACGGTATAACTAGCCACAACAAAACACTACTAAATAATGTAAATACTGGTGCTAAAAAAAACAAAAATAAATTTGCATTTGTTGGTACTATTATTTCTTTTAGAAACAATTTTAACCCATCTGCAATAGGCTGTAAAAAACCAAATAATCCTGCTACATTAGGTCCTCTTCTTCTTTGTACGCTACCCATAACTTTACGTTCTAACAAAGTTGTTAATGCAATAGTTAACAATAAAAAAATAAATAATGCTAAATATATACTGAAATTAACTACGTATGATAATAAAATATATACAAACTCCATGGTATCAATTTTTTTTTAAAAAAATATATTTACAGAAAAACAAAAAAATAGAAATATATTAATATTATTATTGTTATAATTTATAATTGGAAAATCTTTTAGAATTTTTTATACAAATTTAAATAACTATTTTAAAAATAATAGAAATTAATTTGATAAGTTAGAATAACATATTCTTCAATAGAAAAAATTAAATTAGATACTTCTTACCTATATGCATTCAGCAATTATTATCCCATGCTTAGCTATCAAGCATGCTTACAGAAAACAACTTGTACACCAGAGGCATGCTGATTTCAGTCCTTTCGTACTAGCTCCCAGTTTAATTTTTTTTTCTTTTTTTAACAGCAGATAATAACCGAACTGTTTTACAACGTTCTGAACCCAGCTCACGTACCACTTTCATCAGCGAACACCTGAACCCTTGGAACCACTTACAGCTCCAGGATGTGATAAGCCGACATTGAGGTGCCAAACAATCTCATAAATATGAACTCTAAGAGATTATAAGCCTGTTATCCCTAGAGTACCTTTTATCTGTTTAGTGATAATCTTTCCACAAAGTATTATCAGATCACTATGACAAACAAATTATTTTTAATATATACATTTATACATTAATCAAGTAAATTTTAGCCATTAAACTTTCAACCAATATAGTAGATTGATGAAATTTACCTTTGTACATCACCGATACTTTTTTGGTGACCACCGCCCCAGTAAAACTACCATTCATACTATATACAAAAAGTATTGTAAACAATATTTTTTATAAAAATATAATAATAACAAAGTAATATTACAAGAATAAATACTAGTCATACTAATTTAACTTATTAATATAAGATTTTTTATATTTTATTACATATCCTATATAGTTATTAATTACATTTTAAATATGAATATAGTAAAGGTTCATAGGGTCTTTTCGTCTAACTGTTAACACTCTGCATTTGCACAGAAAATTCAATTTCACTAAGTTAGTACTGGAGACAGTAAAGAAGTCATTACACCATTCATGCAACGTCATCAATTAAATGACAAGGAATTTCGCTACTATTAAGATCCTCAGGTATAGGACCGCCGTTTATTTATGCCAGCCATTATAAAGTAAACATTAATTTACTTATTTTTGTAACTGTCACTGGGCAGGTGTCAAAATCAAATACTTCATTTTATACAATTTCTGCTGATTCTTGTGTTTTTGCTAAACAGTTGCTCCCTCCTGCTCTGTTTCATTATTACATCATCCTTATACAATATAATAATACTTTTTCTCCCTAAGTTACAAAGTCATTTTGCCGAGTTCCTTCAGTACTATTCTCTTATTTGCTTTAGTATTCTCTACCCACCTACTTCTTCAGATTTAGTATAGCCTAATCAATTTTTTTTTAGTATATACTAAAAGACTACCACATTAAATAATATATTTTTTTCCTGATATACATATATCAATAATTACTTTTTCTCAATAAATAATCATTTACATATATACATTTTTATTACTTTTAGGTTAAAAATATTTTCATCAATAAAAGTATTTACTTTTATTCTTAGATGCTAACTTAACATGCTCTGTTAATCAATTGAACATGAATCCTTAGGTTTACAGCAATAGCATTTCTTTTGCTATTTCACGTTACTCATATCAGCATATTTAATTCTACTTTTTTCATTTATATTATTGTAAAAAACTTTAATAAATTGTAGAACATTCTGCTACCTTCTTATTTATAATTTCAGTCAAATATTTAAGTCTCTTTACATCTAGAACCACCATTTTTTATCTCAGTGAGCATTTACGCTTTCCTTAGAAGATGTCTGCTTCCAAGACCACATCCTGAGAAATAATATACAAAATGTTAGCAATTTTTCACTAAATATTTATTTTAAGACCTTAATTAATAATATGGGCTGTTTCCCTTTTGACTATGTACCTTATCATACACTGTCTGATTTTTTTTTTAAATAAAATAAACTATTCAAAGCTTATATAAATTCAGTAAAACTATTCATTCCCATCATTTAAATTGTCCTTTAACATTTTACTTTCATAAAAAAAACTCTACCTATATAGATTTCGCAGAAAACCAGCTATTCCAAGTTTGATTGGCCTTTCACCCCTATTCACAATTCATCCCAGTATAATCATACACGGGTTCAATCCTCTAAAATATAAATATCTTATCAATTTGATCATAAATAGATCACTTGGCTTCGGGTCATATAAAAACAACTTATGTTCTATTTCAATTTGTTTTAAAAAACAACTTGCTATTTTTATATACTCGCTGACTCATTATGCAAAAGGTATAATTTCATTCTTGTTATGTACAAAAACTAAAAATGCTTAACTATAATTAATTTCATATCTTTTAAAAAAACTTCATCTTTTCTTTTCATCTTTCTATCACTATACTTTTTCACTATTGGTCATTTAATTTTTATAGACTTTTAAAGTGGTTTTCTACTTTTTTTCAAATAAAGCACAAGTTTCTTCATTTTACTTTACTTACTTATATGGTACTGTATAAAAAAAGACTATCACTTTATAATGTTTAGTATTCCAACTAACTACTACACAGCCTCACCATATTAATCTATTAATACTTTCGCTCACCACTACTCATATTTTCTATTTTTATTTCTTTAAAAGTTACTAAGTTGATTCAATTCACTTTTATAATATAAAAACGTTATAATTACTGTACATATTTAATAATAGTAATTACCTATTGATATAACCATACAATATTTAAATGCCAAGAAATCCATTAATTATATTTTTATTTTTCCAATTTATACAATCTTTATCTATTCCTATTTAATTTTTATTTTACTTTACTCTTTTACTTTATATTTTCCTTTTACCTTACCTTTTCTTTTACTTTTATCTTCCTATCCTCCTACTCAATACTCTAATATACAACTAACTATTGTATATGATAGGAATCGAACCCATGACCACTCCGTCATGAGCGGAATGCTCTACCCCTGAGCTACATATGATGATGTATCTCTGCTCCACTACCCTAATCACATTATTTTATATATAAAATAATAGTAAAGAAAAAATAGGATTAGCACCTATATCAAATAGTATAAATACTATATAGTTTAATTAACATACTTTTCATTTTACTTATACTCATATTGTTTCATTATTATTCCAGCTGCAGGTTCCCCTACAGCTACCATGTTACGACTTCATCTCAATAATCCACAATCTTTTAGTTTATATGCTTTTATTACTCAAAATTGAATTTTTATATAATAAAAATTCATAATCATCCAAAACCATGAGCTCTTGAGACGTGACGGGCGGTATGTACAAGACTAGGGTACAAATTCACCAAAACATACTAATTTTTGATTACTAGCAATTCCAACTTCATGTTTCCAAATTCCAGGAAATAATCCGAACTTAGATAAATTTTAAAGATTTGCTATTATTTACATACTTGCATCTTTTTGTATTTATCTTTGTAGCACATGTGTAGCCCAATCTATAAAGGCCGTAATGATTTGACGTCCTCCCAAACTCCATCTTTTATTATAATCAGAAGTATTTTTAAAATTAACATAATACAATTATTAATTAACTAAATAAATTGGGGTTCTGTCCGTTACCGATGAAAATCTAACATTTCACAACACGGACCTACGACAACCATGCAGCACCTGTCATATTCATCCTTTACTTTTATAAGTAAACTAATATTATTCTTATAAAACAAAATAAATTAATAAAATAAGATTTTCTTTATAAAATTATAAATAAAATATAATTTTATTTATATGTATTACATACAAATAAAAATTACATAAATATGATGACAAAAATTGGTAAGATTTCTTGCGATTTATCAAATTAAACCACATGCTCCACTGCTTGTAACTAGTCTCCGTCAGTTTCTTTAAGTTTGAACCTTGCGGTCATACTTCCCAGGCGGGATATTTATGCGTTAGCTATAACACTTACTATTATAATAATAAATATTTAATACCCATTGTTGACTGCATGGACTACTGGGGTCTCTAATCCCATTCGATTCCCATGCCTTCATATCTCAACGTCAGTAACCAGTTGATAATTGCTTTTGCTCTTGGTATTCTTTCCAGTTTAAACATATTTTAACCCTAATGCAGGAAGTTCTATTATCATCCTAATTACTCTAGAAAATAGATTGAAAAACAAGTTCATATTAATTCAATTTCTTATTTTCAATCTACATATACTTTACGCCTAGTCATGAAGAATAACACTTGCACCACCCGTATTACCGCGGCGGCTGGCACGAGAATTTGCCGGTGCTGGCCCTAAATTTACCTTCATTATATTCATCTAGGTCAGAATTTTACAGTTTACACCTTCATCATTCAATAAGTATCACGGGGTCATACTCTTTTGTATATTGCCCACTATTCCATACTGCTGCCTTCAAAAAAAGTTGAGACCGTTCTTCCATTCTCATGTGGCTGATCATTCTTACAAATTCAACAAAGCATGTCTGGCTTGGTGCGCTTTTACCGCACCAACTACCTAATACTCTATATGCTTATCTAAATATGCTATTTACATTTAGCTCCAAGTATTCTTTCTAATTATAGAAATATAAACTTCTTATTTAGGTAAAATTCAATATATACTCTACACCCTTCCGCTATAACATAACTAATTTACTTTACTAATTCTTCTCCCCTTTAAAATTATATTATTAACTTGCATGTATAAAGTTTACTTTAATAGCATTCACTCTTAGCCAGAATCAAACTACTCTATATACGTAATAATATTATAATAATACTATTACTATTTAAATATCCTATTATTCTTCTTGTTCCAGAGTGGAGTTGAACCACTTCACAAGGTTTTTCAGACCAATGCTCTACCGCTGAGCTACTGAAATAATCTCTGTGGAATGGGATTTGAACCCATAACCTTCTGGTCCCAAACCAGATACGCTACCAATTGCGCTATCCACATCTATACTTGTGCACAAAGGGAATTGAACCCTTGACCAACTGCTTAAAAGACAGATGCTCTACCTCTGAGCTATGCGCATTATTACTGAGTTGGACGAGATTTGAACTCGCGACTTTTGGTATGACAAACCAACACTCTCACCCCTGAGTTACCAACCATACTCTTCCTAATAGGAATCGAACCTATGACACCTTGTTTATCAAACAAATGCTCTACCTCTGAGCTACAGGAATTTTTAGTCCAAGATGGGAATCGAACCCATGACACAATGATTAACAGTCATCTGCTCTACCTCTGAGCTACTTAGATTTCTTCGAAGTGCAAGGAATCGAACCTTGTTCTTTGGGGCATGAGCCCAATAATCTACCATTGATCTACACTTCTCTTTCTTACTAGAAATTTAACACTTATCTACTACTCTTACTTCTTACATCTACATACCTCATATTACTATCTATTCATAATATGTGCGGTGCCTCAGGCACCGCACTACATTATACTATTATTATTACTTCTTTCTTTCTTTTTATTCTTCTCCTTATACACAGTATAACCGATATATTATGTATATTAATGCTTTATTTATGATTTTTTAAATGATATTTAAAAAAAAATTTAAATTTTTTTTTAAATATCCTTTTAAATTTAAATTTACGTTTTTTTAAAAATGATTTTAATTTAAAAAATAAAAACTTAATTATTCTTCTTTTTCCAATAGTTTTTAAATTTATTATTCTATATTTCCTTTTTTTTGTATTTTTTTTTCTTCTAATTGTTTTATATACCCAATAAGAAAGATGTTCTCCTAATTTTTTTCTCCATTTTTTTATTCTTTTTTCTTCTTTTTCTATACCTAATGACCCAACAGAACGAGAGTGTATTATTTTTGAATTATTATAGTTAGTTATTATATATCTTGCATTTGCATTAGTTTCGTGAAATTTAACATTTAATATGTTTTTTCTATTTATTAATTTATTATTTATACTACGTATATAGTGTTGTTTAATATATTTAAATATATTACATTTATATAATAAATTTATATAAATATTAAATCTTATGTTATATTGCATATTTATTTTTTCATTTCTTTTTATAATAATGTGTAATATACGTTTTTTTATAAAGGAACCTCTTTTATAATTTATACATCCAAAATTAAATAATTTAAAAGTATTAATATTTAAATGCTTTTTAAAAGTAATAAACATATTACGTATACTAATAAACTCAACATCTTTTACACTGTTATTATTTGCTACAAAAGATAATAACCTTTCTTCTTTTTTAGTATTTAGTATATTATTAATAATTTTTTTTATATAATATGTATAATTATATATTACTAAAGAATAATTAATTTTTAATAACTTATTACTTCTTATATAATTTTTATTTTTTATAAAATTTAATAAAAAGTTATGTTTATTATTCAATTTTGAATAATAAACATAACTTTTTATTAATAGTAATTTTATAGTGCTTATTATTTTATAATTATGTATAGAACTAACTAAATTTGATAAACCTAGTATAAAATTTCGTAGAAACAGATTAATATAATTATATTGTTTCTTTTTATAAAAAAGTGGTATATTTTTATACCACTTTTTTACTATACTATTATTAATATACATTTTTTTGTTATATAACTTTGATAGAACATTATTTTCTATACTACCTACATTATTTATAAAATTTAATAAAAATAATATTTTATTATTTTTACGTAAAAACAATTTTTTATAAATATTTTGTCTATTATTACTTAAAGTATTAAATTCTAAATGCTTTTTTTTAAAAAAACTATTAAACTCTAAATAATTTTTTTTTAAAAAAAATTTATTTTTTTTACTTTTTATATACATGTACCTTATTTTATTTTTTTTTTTAAATCTCCAAAACTTTATTTTTTTATAAAATATATTATTTTTTATTCTTTTATAAAATTTTTTTTTTTTATTAAATACTTTTTTATTAGATACTTTTTTATTAGATATTTTTTTATTAAATATTTTTTTATTGTGTTTTATATGCTTCTTTTTTCTATATAACATATTAATATAAAGAAGATTAAAAATATTAAAAAAACTAAATTTAGTTTTTTTAATATTTTTAATCTTCTTTATATTACTATAAAATTTATTAGTTCTTATAATATTATTTGGACTATTTATATTATATAGAGAATTAAAGTAATTACTATCTTTTATACTCAATATATTTTTTTGTTTATTTAAATAATATAAATTACTATTTATAAATATATATTTTTTTTTAAAATGAACAGGAAATAAAAACGCAAATATATTATTATACTTATATAATGATGGTAAATTTAATATATTTTTTTTTTCTACATATTTATTTAATACCTTAGTATTTAAAAAACTTAAAATATTTTTTGATATATGTTCTTTTTTTAATTTATATATTTTTATTTTTATTTTTTCTTTTTTATATCCAAAATATCCAAATAATAAACTACGTAATATTCTTATATAAAAAATTTCTTTTTTAAATAATTCTTTTTTTTTTTTTTTAAAAAAAGAATTATTTTTATATTTTTTTTTTTTAAGAACTTTACCAACTAAATTAATGTTATACTTTTTTTTATTATATAGTGTTTTTTTTTTTTTATATCTTTTTTGATATCTATTAAAAAAGTAAATAGTGTTTACATAGTATAATCTTATAAATTTATTTAATAAATATAATTTATATATTTTTTTTTTATTAAGTATATTAACTTTATTAAAGCATATATAATTATCTCGTTTTATACATTTATATATAGATTTTAATTTATTTTTAAATTTTATATTTAAAAATAAATTAACGCTTTTTTTGTTAATAACTTTTTTTTTAAAATAATATTTATTATTAAACCTATTTATATACTTTCTACTATTATAATTATTATTTATATACTTTTTACTATTATAATTATTATTTATATACTTTCTACTATTATAATTATTATTGCTATTGTTATATGCAGTATTAACTATTTTATTCTTTTTATATTTTTGATAATTAAATTTTTTTTTATTGTTATTATATTTAATCATATACTTATCAAATTAACTTATTAAAAAACATAATGTACTTTTTTTTTATTAAATACTTATTTAAAATATATATTTTACTTTTCTTATAGTAACGAATATTACTTTTTTTAAAAAGTAATTTTTTATTTTTTATTAGATATCTAATAAAAAATAAAAAATTACTACTAGTTTTTTTTTTTTTATATAATACATATAAAAATATACTATTATTTTTTATAAAGTTAAACCAATAAATTTTTTTATATTTATTAATAATTTCTAACATTATTATAATATTATTGGTCTAACTCTTTTAGCTGTCTTTGCATTTGCATGTCTTCTTTGGCCATTTAAAGGTAATTTATGCTTATATAAAAATCCTCTATAATCATATATTTCTATACTATTATATAAAGAAGCTAGCATTCGCTTTTCTAATATTCTATCCAATCTATCTTCACTCATAATAAATATATCTTTTATATATATATTTATATCATTCTCTTTCAATAATTGCATTTTTAATGAATAACTAACACCAAAGAATATCATTATTTTTTTTGATATTGTCTTGCCAATACCATACCTTTGAAAAAATAGTTGATACAAATTTAACAATATTATATTTTTACCTTTTTTTGAAAAAGGTAAAATTTTATCAAATAAATAATTATTACTTATCATAAAAACAATATAATTTATAAAAAAAAACACTATATATAAGTAAAGTAGCTTATTATATAACTAATAAAATATTTATAAATTTTAAGCTTATGTATAACTACTAAATAATAATGTTTAAATTTTTTCTAAAATGTAAATGCATTATAAAAAACTAATATATATTATAATATTATCTTTCTATGAAAAATTCCTTTTCTTGTATATATATTAGGTACTCGCATAAAGTTAAATTTGGCCATTACAGTATTTAACTTTTCATATCTAACTCCATAAAAAATATAAAATTTATCATTTTTTTTTTTTAATAATAATTTTATAAATGGATCTAAAGTTAAAAAAATAGAATGACTATATCCTAATTTAACTATTAACTCATATGGATATTTTACTATTTTCCATCCACGTCCAATTATTTTTATTTTAGATTTATTTTCATACAAAACTTCTTTAAAAAAAATATTTTTTTTACTTTCAATTTTTGCAATTTCACTATTATAATAATAATTTTTTTTTTTTTTTTTTTTCATATACAAAAATAAACCAGCTTGTTTAGTTATTTCAATTATATTATTTAATAAAAGAAAGTTTAAAGGTTCTTTAAACTTTCTTGAACTACTATAATTATACACATAATGCACATTTGCCTCTTGATAATATACAAATAAATAAATATTATTTATATAATATATACTAATCATATCACTATTTAAATTCTGCTAATATAATACCACCTGTACCTTTTTTTAATGCATCTACTGTAGTAAGTATGCCACATTTTGTTGAAATAATTAAAATACTTTTTTTTTTAAAATATACTTGCCTTAATTTATTGACTGATATTTTTTTTTTATTTCCAGGTCTGGAAATAAAAAAAAAACCATTAAATACAGATATACCATCATTATATTTAAACTCAATTTTTATTTTATTGTACTCTATTACATAATTTATTATATAACCCATATTATATAGTATATTAACTACAACATTACCATTCCTACTAAAAGGAACATAAGCATATTTCCTTTTATTTTTAACTGCCATATTTAATATTGCCAATGTTGAGTATAATAACACTACCAAGTTGCTTTTCTTATACCATTTAATAGACCAAATTCACTGTATCTTTTAAATACCATTCTTGACATTTTAAACTTATTTAAATTTGCTTTTGGTCTACCTGAAAATCTGCATCTTGCATGAAAAATACTTATTGTACTTTGTTTATTGTTATTATTTTTTTCATAATGTATCCCCAATGGTATAACTACATCATTTTTTAATATTACTTTTACCATTTTTTTAAATTGATTTTTTTCAAACAACTTTCTTTTATAATATTCTTTTGAAATAAATAACCTTCCTATCATATCTATTCAATATTAATAATATTCAACATTCTTTCTTTTTTTTCTAATTCAAATATATACTTTTCTAATTCACTATCATTTACCTCATCCAATAAATGTTCTCCTTCAAATTCTTCTAATAAACTCATCTCTTCTGCTTCTATAAATAAAGATTCGTTTAAAATAAACATATTATTAATGAAATTAATACCTTCATTTGATAATAACAATTTATTTATAAATTTAGATTTACAATATGTTTTAAATAAAAATTCAATATGATAAGACAATTCTCCTAAATAATCATAATAAGAGCTTACATCGTTATCAAAACTAAATATTGTACTAGATAATATCTTACTTATTTTATACGCTAATATATTATTTTTTTCACTAATTGAAAAAAATAAATTATTATCATAGAATTTATAAACAAAAAAATTAATACATAATGAAAAAAAATTTAACATCATTTCATTTGTCACAACAATAACAGTACCAATTTTTATATATTGTTTTTTTGATAAAGTATTTTTATCTAATAAAAAGATTACTTTATTATTTATCATCTTCTCCATTAACATTAACATTGATATAAATCCATGTTCATAACTAAGTTCGCTTGGTATACGTAAAGTTACTTCTAAACTTTTAAATGTTAATATGTTTGCTATATTTTTTTTTTCTAAAAAAAAATATATTTTTGATTTGCCTAGCAAAATTGGTAAGCTATATACTCTTTTATAATATTTATTTAAAATCATAATATTAATTTTATATTACACTTGATGCAAGTGATAATATTTTTGTATGTTTTTTCTTACCTTTTGCATATCTTAATTCATGTACTACTGGACCAAATAATCTTGATCCCATTATTTCATTTCTTTTATTATATACAGTAATTGCATTATCCTCAAAACTTATTTTACAACCATTTTTTCTAGAAGTAGTTTTTTTTAATCTTAAAATTATACCTTTAAGAACATCATGCCTTTTTGCTTTTCTATCAGTTAGTGCAACTTTAACAGCAATAATTATTTTGTCTGTTAACTTTGCATGATAATATTTAGATTTCAAAACCTTAATACATTCTCCTATTCGTGCTCCAGAACTATCACTAATATATACATAAGATTTTATTGTAATCATGTTAACTATCTACTATATAATAAATTCTTTTTTGTTTGACTATGCATTACTGGATAAAAATGCATCCATAATTTAATACCAATTGCTGCTCTAAATGTTAGCCCATATGATTGCCAATATTGTATATCATTCATTATTGTTACAAGTGGCATAGTACCTGGTAATCTATAAAAATCAACCCATTCACTATATATATGTTTTTGTGTTCTTCTTCCTTTTTTTGTAGGACCATTTAATTCTATACGCATACCTATTAATGGATATTTTTTATATGTTAAATCCCTAAATTTAAATTTCCAATTAAGTAACATGGGAACATTATATATTTCATTTATTCTTTTATATTTTGTATATATGTTTACATTATATTTAATTTTATTTTTTTTATAATAATTTATTGAATTACAGCTATTTATATACTTCTTCATATTTGTTTTTCTTTTTACTAATTTTTTTTCATTATATATTAATAATTTCTTTAATTTATTTTCTAACAGCAATGAACTATTATTACTTTTTTTCTTTATTTTTTTATTTAAATAAAAACTATTATTATAAAATAAATTATATTTTTTAAAATTTATTTTATATGTATTATTTTTATTTTTATTTATTTTATATTTATTTTTAGAATTATAATTTTTTAAAAGGTTAATATTTTTAATTTTAAAATTAAAAACATTAACTTTTTTTTTTTTATTATTATATATATTAAATATTTTCTTTTTTTTTATAATATTGCTATATACTTTTATTTTATTAATAAAAGATGAAGTATTTTTTATGTTATAATACATAAATAATTTACTATGTATATTTTTATAAAAATGTAACAATTTACGCATTAAATAATATGTTCTTTTTATATTTTTTTTTCTTTGCACGCTATGTATACTTACTATTTTTTTTAATATATTTGGGTTCTTATTTTCATACTTCATTAAGTATTTTATGTAATCAGATAATATTTTTGGATTATCTAATTTTGGAAAATTACCTCTTTTATAAAAGGGAATATATATTACCATTTTATGTAAATAACTGCTTAATGTATTTTTTATTTTTAATAATAATTGCCTAAATAATAATTTTTTATAATAATATGTTCCCCATTTTCTAGATGTTTTATAAAAACGCATATTTAAAGTATACACTTTTGGTGGAAACCTTAATAATAACTCTTTTTCTTTTTTAAATCGCTTATTTCTTTTATCTAACCTATAATAATATTTTATTTTTTTATAATGATGCTTTTTATTCCTTATATACAATATATTCATATTTTTTTTAAAAATAAATGGAAAAATAAAATTAATATTAAAATTACTAATCTTACTAATATTAGTAATTTTAATATTAATTTTATGTAATAAACATGATATTAAAATATTATTACTTTTATTAAATAAAGCTAATATATTATTATTAACAATTTTTTTATTTATAATATTACCTAAAATGAACTTTGATAATATAACACTTTTTATTATCAATAACAAATACCATTTGCATACTTTTAAAAATAACCAATTAAACAACACAATGCTATTATACTTACTAAAATATCTATTTTTATTTGATTTATATATTCTTTTTTTATAATTCATCAATTTTTTATTTTTTTTTTTTATCTTTTGTTTATTTTTCTTCCATAATTTATATTTAATTATTTTATTTCTAAATTTACGCAACTCACTATTTCCATATTTAAATTTAAGTTTATTTTTTATTTTATTTTTATACCTAAATATTTTATTTTTTCTATCACTTCTATATTTAATTCTTTTATACAATTGGTTATTAAATTTTCTATATTTATTATTTATCACCATATTTTTTCTTATAATTTTTTTACTTTTTATAATAGAAGGTATATGAGTATTATTATTTATACTTTGTTTTTTATATTTATTATTTAATGTATACTTCTTTTTATATAATAACTTAGTTAATAAATTTTTTTTTATATCGCTATATCTTTTATATTTATTTCTAATATTAAATTTAATATTGGAAATAAATTTAATATAATTTTTATTATTTTTTTTATATATATTTTTTTTAAAAAAAATATATTTTTTTTTAAATTTGTATTTTTGTATAAAATTATTTATATAACATTCATAATACTTAATTTTTTTTATTTTAAAAAATGCTCTTCTTAATAAAAAAAGAGTTTTTCTATGCACCAATTTAATTATAGATAAAAATATAGCTAATTTTTTTACAGGTGTTTTTTTTCTTTTAAAAGAAAAAAAAGTTTTAGTTATTATTAATAGCTGATCATAACCAACATCACTTATTATTGGTAATGTTGCTGGTACTTTTAATTTATAATATATACCATTTATAAATTCACTTATATAAATATCTGTATATAATAAAACTGAATATGTTAAATTATTTTCATACCAAGAAGAAGACCATGTTGAAGTTATTCCAACTCTTACTGCATTTGGATTGCTTAGTCTACTCATTTTATAATAACTTATAACTTAATAAATAAACAACACAAATAACAAATTTTATACAATTATTATTTATATTAATTATATTTATTTTAAAAAATAACCGAAAAGTTAAATACAAACTAATACGTATAAAATGTTATACATTATTATATATGCATCCAAATAATACATATTTTTGTACGAACTACAAAAATATCAATTAAATATCCTTATTACTCCAACTTTTTAAAGAATTATATAAAACATTATTTTTATCCCTAGCCAATCTTGGTTGTAACTCTGCTACAAAATATTCTGCTGTTGCTTGACACCATCCATGTATTTCTTCATTCATACCATTTGAATATTCCATTAAATTACTATAAACCCAAGATTCAATATCATTTGCTTCATTTATGAAATGATAATATTCGGATTTTATATATTTTTCTGCAAATTCATTTGAAAATAATAAATGAAAAAAAATTTCTACATATTTACTATCTATTGCATCAACTATTCCTGAAATTAAACAATAAACTCCAACTACTTGTTTTATATAAGTAAAAGGTTCATATAATGCTTGCTTAAAAAATTCATCAATTCTTATACCTCTTTGTATGTAGGATAATATAATTGGATCAACATCACCTCCTAATTTATCTACTCCTTTATAATTACTATAAAATGCATAATTACCTTTTAATTTTCTTGATAATTCTCTCATTAATGTAGTTTGTGCACTACTTCCAACTCTACTTACAGACAACCCAATATTTATTGCTGGTCTTACTCCTTTATTAGATAAATCTGATGATAAAAAAATTTGTCCATCTGTAATTGAAATAACATTTGTTGGTATATATGCTGAAATATCTCCTCCTCTTGTTTCTATTATAGGTAATGCTGTTAAACTACCACCTCCTAAATTTCTATGCAACTGTGCTGCTCTTTCT
>Ga0302221_10000311_pt1 | contig 38390 bp, 21 predicted proteins | sample II_Palsa_E2_1_FD_193517 | JGI IMG/M metagenome (GOLD analysis project Ga0302221, IMG submission 193517) | Peat permafrost microbial communities from Stordalen Mire near Abisko, Sweden - II_Palsa_E2_1 | ecosystem: Environmental > Terrestrial > Soil > Palsa > Peat permafrost | place: Sweden... | reverse complement strand
TATTATTAATTTATTTTTAATTAAATTAATAAATATTATTTTTAATATTTTTAAAAATTAATTTTAATTTATTATTTTATATTTTATATTTATAAATTTATTTTATTAAAATTAAAATTAATTTAATATATTTTATTAAATTAATTTTTTTTATTATATTAATAAAAATTATAATATATTTAAAAATATATTTAATTTTAAAATTAAATATATATATAATTATAAATAATTATTTTTTATTAATAATTATTTTAATAAAATAAAAAATTATAAAAAATAAAAATTATAAAATTAATTTTATAATAATTAAAAAACTCGATAATATTAAAGTAAACGACCGAACGGCAAGTGCATCAGGAAACTGCGACCGCCGCATTAGGCAAGGTGTGTGCACAACCCGCCGCCGCTTTGGCGGGGTATAAGAACCTCACCTCTTCCCATCGCTCGCTGTTTTCATCCATCCTATCTTTTCCTTACAGCCCAACAACCCTCAAACCCACCCTTCTCAACCCTTCACGCGCGTCTCGTCTTCGGTCCTTCTACCTAGCCCAGGCTCATCGTGGTCAGCTACACCGTGGCCGAGATTTATGTGTCGAGTAGGAATTATCTCGATCGTCCCTGGAAATTTTGATGCTGCGGACTCTCTGCGACGCCAGTGACCTTGGATCTGCCTCATACTGGCCTAGGTACAAGCTAGGCCAGCTCTAACCGCTCTCGATCTGCCTCGTTGTCGCACTATCACTGATCCTCATGCCAGAAACCGGCGAAGGCTGAGACTTGGCCGACACACGCTGCAGTACAATAGCAAGTCGCGGAAATGCCTCACGAAAACGCGGCCATGTTTCTATATAGCTACAACGCTGGTGGATAACGTGTCTCGAAAGATTCCTGGTGAGTTTCTCTCTTACCGCAGCACGTTTCGTGTTCCTCTTGCTTAGCACGGATTCGGGCTGATTCGAGGCTGCAGGATCATACGAGATCCTCTCAAAGCGTTACTTAGATCTGTTGAGAAACCGCCGATTAGATTATGCCAGCTGCACGCTTTGAAGCTAAGACACGACAGACAGATCTGGGATGTGCAAATCTACCTGAAGCGCTTAAGACGAGCATATGCGAAGGGACCCGAGGTCACCCTATCTCTTCCTGCGGTCGTCACTCCCTCCCCAATCAGCTTTTCACGGCGTCGGACAACCAAGAAATAATACCGAGATTGGCTGACTGTGGTGCACTATGCGACTTAGTGGCTACGAATAGGCATCTTCTAGCTTGAGAGCGCCAGATCGAACGTTATCAGGACCTTGGAACTGCACTTCGATGGATCTCTGTACGCAAGACAGACAACATTGACGCAGGCGCTCTCGACGAGACGGCGTCAGCAAAGGAGAGGAGAACAGGCATACCAAGAACGACCTCAATCAGGTAGCGTATCCACTTCGTCCTGGTGAGCTTCCCTTCCTGTCATAGAGTGGTGTACTCTAGAGGGGTGGATTACGTGGAGCCAGGCTGATTTGAGGTAGGAGGGTCATACGGAGCTCAAGCCCGCAGAACACGTACGCGCTCATAAGGCAACAGCAGTGAAGCCCTGAGTTGGATAAGTCTGGTCACCTTAATCATGCGTAACCCTCAGATGGTCTAATCGCCACTTGTGCCATGCCAGCTTCTCTACAGTCTCTCTAGCGATCAAGAATCGATACTGTGATGGTTCGATTGTGGTACGCAGCAGGCGTAGGTGGTGGCTGTGAGTAGCATATCTTGGCACGAGTAGGCAGGATCTGCGGTATCCAGAGCATGCAGCTGCAGTGGGGCTTTATGCTTGAGACGGGCAGATTTTATACTGAGGGATTTTTGTGGAGTGGGCAGCAGAAAGGGGATTGCATGCATGGCAGGATGATTCCGGAGGTGGGAAAGAAAACCTTTCTTCACAATAGCGAGAAGGGTACAAGAACCAGCTGATTTCCCCGTCTATGCTCATCTTTTTGCAGTTTTATTAAAGCTGAGAATTTCTTCAACTTTCCATCTATTTCCACCCACGCGAGATGGCCACTTTCAAATCTATCCCTTACACATATGTGCGCACTTCTCCGCGTTCTAAGAGCGCTGCAGCCCACCTCAAACTTGCCCGGGAGCAACACAACACTCTCGACAGGCACAGACTATCAGCAGCGGCGGCAGCTGGTGAGAATGAGGGCTATTGACCTAGAATACGAGGCATGTTTCAGGGTGATTGATGTATGAGATTATAGCTATAGTGACTAACTTGTGGAATTACAACAGAGACGACCACTGCTTTTGGCGATAACAAAAACGGCGATTTTCCTACCATCGAAGAGATTTTGCATACTGCGCTAAAAAAGGAAGGATTTATAGACCTCGACACCCCACGACCGTGCATGTCCGAACAAGAAACCTCGGTTTCGGATCCCACACGCGCTCGTAGCCCTTCTCTATGCCTCTCAAGCGAGCCATTGTACAATTACAGTAAACCCAAAGCCATTATGCCATACCATGATTGCCCTGAACGCTAGTCCCAACGTCAGCTTAGTGCACTACAAGATAGCCAATTTTGTCAGGAGAAACCTTTTTTAACTGGTGGAGATGGAGTAAGTGACCTCTAGCTGAAGGTTGTTAGGTCTGTTTTTGATATCGAACTTCATGAGGAGATGCAACAGCAGGTTTTTTGAGCAAGAGACGACGAAGCCCGTGATAGGAATGATGAACTGCGGCAAGAAGTAAATAATGCTCCAGTGGGTGGCAACTGGCAGGGTAGTTGACGATAGCCATCAATCTGACGAGGATAGAAGGTAAGGGGTAGCCGAGTGACAGTGAATACCCTCTCCTAGTCCGTCGCCAGTGTGTGCCTAGCATTGATGAGGCCGAAATCGAAAGCGACAGGGCACCGACAAGGAGTTTACTAAGGCTGACTCAGATTCGGAGGATGGGTGTTTACTCCTCTTGAAGCGGAAGCGACAGCCATCATCTCATAACGGTCCAACGCCGAAGAAGCCCAAACATCTAGTTCAGCAGAGACCACGCAAAAGGACAAGAATTTCTAAACTATATCAACACTCGCCTAAGTGTTGGAATTTGACTCGACTACACACGACTACTGTATTCTACAACTGCATACAGCCTGTATATATAGACCAAAACCTCTATTTGTCAGCCTCGCCACGTATTAGCAAGCCTGTACTAGAAGCTTCCATAACCCCCTATTGCCACTCGGTTAGGGTCTTAGGCACTATATCCAACACTAAGCAACATATCTGTCTTCATCACAGTTCGAGAGGTACTGCTATCTCTAGTGCTACGGATCAACTGCCTTCACCAGCGTCTTCTGTATCAGGGCATATTAATTTAGAGATGGCATATGACTACAGCAGCCTTAGCGAATCATCTGGAGACCTTCTACCAATTTTGACCGAAATCACATTCCGCCCACGCTCTCTATGCTGCTACTCCTTTGTAGTAGTGATCCGGGATGGTGGGAAAGGTTTCTCTTTCAGCCAGTTTACCCAGCTTATCAAGGACATCGGCCATATAGGATAGATCGACGACTTCACTATCAAAATGGTACAGCAAAATTTATTCCTTTTGTCTGGCTTTAGCCGGCATTCACTAGGGCTCTTGTCTACAGGAATAACTGCATCAGTTACCGCGAAGGCAAGTCCTAGTATAGATGCCATGTGTATCGCACCCCAATCTGGCAAACTTGTCAAATCTAGGGCTGTTGCACCACGGAGGAGTAGCCCGTCTAGCCTTGACAACAACAATGGACCAATCGAAAGTGACAGCGATAGGCATTCGAAGAACAACGGTGAGGGATTTTCGAGCGAAGATAAGCCAGGACGTTCCAGCACAAGGATAAAACTCAAATGGGACCTTTTAGATGAGGAGCGCTTGCGAGCATGGAAGAAAGAGGGCCAGTCTTGGAAGTGGATCTTTCGCAAGTTTAAAAGGCATTACTCCGCCTGCAATACATACGCGCTGGAGCATAATACGGCCCAGATATAAAGTAGGCTTCTAAAGGTAGACAGAAGGTTATGATGTTCTTGGAATTATATTGACGCCCTTACTAAAGATGTCACTATTCACTAAAATAGTAAAAGCGAATGTGCATGCTTCCTCCAAAGCCAACAATTGTGACGGGAGCCGGTGTGAATAGCTTTAACCACTACGCCAGCAGCCCAAAAAGGCATAAGAATTGATCGAAGATCAATTCGCTATTCTACTTCTTCCTTTTTTAAACTTCTGAGAAAAGATCTTGGCTAAACCAGCCAGATTCTCATCCTCTTGCTTCTCATTAGAAAACTTATAGCGGAATATATTCCTAAAAAATGCCTTCTGCTTAATATTCAGTCGCAGCTGTAAATTCAACGCTATAGTCGATCTGGCCTGGCCCAATTAACACAGGGTCTAACTTGTCCTTATAGTTCGTAGTAATATTTACAATATAGTGTTCTGGATAATGTAGCCAATCAAGAGCATTCAATATACCTACAAGAGAAATTTCAGTATTATTATTGTCGTTATTACTGTTGTCGTCTTTGTTGGCTTTTTTAGTAATCGCGTGTTTTCTTCCAATAGCATCAACATCTTCTAGCAGAAACAAGATTTTCCCAAAAGGCCGCCATTGAGTGTCTTATCATTGAGAGTAATAGTATGCACCGGTAGGTCAAAGAGTCCTGCGATAGCTAAGGCGAGAAGAGCTTTGCTAGTCCTTGGGATCCTGTGAAAATGATAATCTTTGTCATACGGAACACTCCATTAGTGGTATATTTTCCGTGTATTAGGAGACAAAACTTTTATAATATCCTTTATTAAGTTTCCTTGATCCTGTTGTCTATAATAATCGTGTCGATTTCCCTTTTGTCTCGATAAGTCCGTCCTTTCTCTATTATGGGAGGGAATTCTGCCTTTAAGCACGTGATTCAAAAGTACAAATACTTATTCTAGGCTTCTCTTCCTCCTTAACAAACTATATTTATAGTCTATTATTCTATAGGTTATTAATTTTGATTCGCAATCTATCCTTTTATACTACAAGCTTAAGGTTCGTACTATTCTTTTAAAACTAAGGCGAATCTTAGCACTAGAATAAAACAGTTGATCAAGAATTAGTAAGCATAGATTAATAAAAGGAGGTATCCCTCAAAGCGGAGCCATGAAACCTAGGAAGTGCCGAGAAAAAACCTATCCACGTCCATAACCACATAATTCCAAAGCAGCACTTTCATCGCTATTAGTCTCCATATAATAGAAGAAATATAGCAAGAACGTACTGAAGACCCTAGAAAGCAGAAGCCATACGTGTAGCCCTCCTGATCCCTGAAAGCAAACAAATAGGCCATGAGAGGACCAGATATTAGGTTGGCCAAGGTATCAACCGCAGCAATTGTAGAGAAGAAACTCGCTTGTCGAGACTGGTCGATAATGCAGGACGCCAACGCCTGTAAAGCAGGTTCAAGTGTTTCCCCAGCCCCACATAATAAGAGTGCTTTGGTAGAACTTGTTAGGAACAAAACGTAGGACGATTATCTAGGAGGAGGCGAACTCACCAAAGCAGGTGAAAGTGAGATTTGGGGATAACATAAACAGGACAAAGCCAATTGCAAGCACAAAAAGACTTATTCGAGCTACCCTCAGGTCCTGGGCTATTGTGTCTGCTGTCTGTTTCAGTTGTTGGCGTTGCCGATGTGCATAAGGTAGTATGATCGCAGTTGTGAAAACAGCACTGAGACTCAATGGTAGGCGTATCCATACTGTGACTGCAAACGGCTGCTGCAGTTTCTCGGCCATGTATTGATACATCAGCCCTTCGCTAGCAAAAGCAAGCCTTTTCCAAAAGAAATAAGCAAGTAATAGAAGAGAACTTTGTAGCTTTCTTGGTGGTAACGTCCACCAGTAAATCTCGGGAAGGACGTTATATAGAAGCAAAGGTGACCGGTGTGTCTGTGTCGACTCTGTCTGACTGATATGATTGTTTTCAACAATTGCTTCTGGTTGCAATATAGCTGAAGGCACTGCGATTGGAATGCAAGTTTCCGGGAGCAACAAAATAACAGCATATCTGCTAATAAATGCAACGAACACTGCGGCCAAAGGTGCAGATAGCCCATAAGACATTAGAGCAGCACCAAAAGGCAACCCGACCAGTCCATTTATAACTAGAATTGCATGCAATATTGAAATCAGGGAGGCACTTTTCTTATCAGCTTCAAGTCGTCCACAATCGAGTGTATCATACCGTCTGTTTTGGTCGATTACGTCGACTATGATAATGGTGCACATAGCGAGCAGCAGGGACCGCCCTCCGCCGATAAGGAAGAATGCAGACCCCACCCAAACTAGCTCCATATGACCAGCAAAGCTGGTAGTACCTAGAGAGCGACCAAAAAATTAATCACGGCTAAGGAGCGTTTGTTCTACACGACTCACATATGAAAACTATCCAGCCATAATGGAGAACTTCCCCAGTGCAGGCAAGGGTTATGATTAAACGCCGTCCATACCTATTAGCTAAAGAACCGTACCAGATTGATGTTAGGGCGGCTAACAACCGAAATTAGCATTAAATTCACCATTAAGGTCAATACTTGAGACGAACGGGCAATGGCGTCGAACGTCGACTTGTAGCCGATGTAGTAAGCAAGTCGATCCTGAATGACAGGAATCTTGCACGGCTGCCTATCCTCCACATTCGGCGCACGTTCGCTCTTGTTGGCGTAAAAAGTCCTGCATATTGCGTCCTCGTACAACTGCAAGATGGGTATATCTGCGCAGCTAGATGCGAAGTTGCTTAGGAAAGAGAGTGCAAAAACACAAAATATGATTCGCGATTGACGAATCTCCGATCGTGTCGGCTCTCCATGGGGATCAACGTTCATCTTGAAAATCGAGCAAGTTTAATACACTTCAGGGCAATGCTGGAAGCGAAAACTCAAAGCCACAAGGGAGGGGCCGTGCTGAGGTCCTAAGCTGAAGTGCACGGGGGACAAATTTTACCGAGTTGCGATGCAGCTGGTAAACGAAAGAATAATTATAAGACTGTATTAGTAATGTAACGAGTCTATTTTATTTTACAGTGTACTTAGTAACTTATGCAAGGTTTACTTAAATGCACATAATTTGTTTGCGTTTTATGCAAAACACTTCGTAAGCGAATCAATCACTTAAGTTTATCCCTTCGTCCGGTGAGACATTGCCAAGCGCTAGTGCTTGCTGGTAAGCGAATGGATGACTCATGAATTAATAATCAAGGTACACTCAAAATGTCTAAGCGAGAACCCCTTGCTAGCGCCTGGCAATGTCTCTCCGGACGAAGGGATAGACATTGACCCCTACACATGTAGCTGCGTGGCACAGCGCGACAACCGACTTTCACGGGCTATTATCAGGTGGATCTTATCACGGGGCACCGAGACAACGCCTTGAAGGCAACTACCAAGGTTTAGCCCGGATACCTATTTGTGTAACTGTGCCGATCATCGCCAACTCGATGTTTTCCCACTAAATATATGCTATAAAATACTAAGTTCAACTTGGTTTGGGTATGATTTTCTATATTGTCTCCCACTAGCTATATTTCTTATTATACGCAACTTAGTTGTGTTATTCGAGCGGATCCTGTAATTTGTCGAAGTCGAGCCGTGTCAATATCTCCGGCGCTCGCCCATCTTCCCCAATGATACTTGCTCGAACTCTCGTCGCATCTTTTAGATATGCCTCTGCTTGGTTTCCATTGCCTAGCTCTCTGGCGACTTCATGAAAAGCATATAGGACTCTTGCTTTTTCTCGCTGATGCAGCGTCCCTAGCTGACGGATTCGAAGAGCCGTTTGAAGGTAACCCCTGAGCCAAAAAGTCAGCAGCTTCATGTTCCCAATGCAAAATTTTACTAACTTTGCTTGTGAGAAGTTTCTCAGTTCGATGCTACACTGTGCTAGCCTAAAGGACAGCCATCCAAAGTGTTCATGGTCTGACTCATTTGAATGAATCCTATTCATAATGGCCAGTGAGCGGTGGTAATAATCGAGCGCATCTTTCCACCTTCCTTGTCGGTAGCACACCTCTCCAAGGTCTCCTAGAATAATTCCAGAACTGCAGCGTGTCAGTTAAAAGTATGGCCAGTTTCCGCCCGGTGGTGACGATCAGCTAACGAACCGGATATTAGTATGTAGTTTCTCATCTCCCAATTCAGCTACCCGATCCTCATATGCTTTTAGATAGCATGCCTCGGCCTCCTTCAGTCGGCCCATTTTCTTGTACAGTGTGCCTTCACACCTTAGGGCGTTGAACAGCTGCGTCCGTTGGTATCCTGGGAGAGCTATCCGAATCTTAGTTGAGGTCTGTAGCATGGGTAATATTTCTTCTTCAGAAAAATGCCCAGTGCCTATCAATGCCATAGCTTTCTCAGTATAGGCAGAGCATAGTTTCTGTGACGCCTGGCCTGTATCTTCACGAATGGTTTCCAATAGATCAAGCTTCTTGGAAGCGTACTTCAGGGCTTTTGTGTATTCGCCCTGTAAGTTGTACATTCTGAGCATCGAGGTACAATAGGCAACATGAACGTTTTTGAAATAAAGACTTGAAGACACCTGTACATAGTTGGATATTAAGTTCAACATCGCATCAGCCTTGGCAAAGCGCAATCTATCCAACATATACCTAGAGTCTTGTTAGCGGCAATCGTTTACTCAGTAGAAGTCTTAATTTCACCAAGCATATTCCAAACAGAGCCGCAAAAAGCTGTATGACGCTAAATTGGATCGGCTTGTCTCATCATGCTCTTGATAGATATGAATCAATCGTTCTGTGTGAGAAACAAGCTCCTCACATTTCTCTTCCTGACTGAGGGTATTTCGAGTGGAAAAGTTAACTTCCTCCATCAGAACATTGGGCCAATATCCTGATATCAATGATACGGTAGCCTGGTAGGTAGTAGCGAAACGTTCACTGGATGCCCTGAGTTGAGCAATCACCGTTTGTTGGACAACGGCATGAACCGTTATAGAGTCTGTAGCCACATCCATACCAATCAGTCCCAGGCGCCAAAGAGATCTTCTGCTTGCTTCAATAGTCTCAGAGGAAAGAATTGCATTAGCGCCAAGGAGGACTGGTTGATTAAAAAGCTGAATCGGTATCCCTTCTGTATCCATCAAAGTGATCATTTCCAGAAGAGCCAAAGCAGGCGGGGAGAGCTCCGATAGGGCCCATATAGATGCCAAATTGTATTGATTGGCAGCGTAACGCCAGGTCGAACTCAGTAAATTGTCCCGTTTTTCGGTACCGTAAGCAGCACAACGACTTAAAGATAATCCCTCACGGTCAATGACGCCGGCAACGCACATCAGCGAGAGCGGAAATCGTCCCCAAACTTCGATAATCCTCTGGGCTGACAAGGCGGCCGAAGGCTCTGAAGATTTGTCCGTGATTTGAAGCAACATAGTCACCGCTGCGGCATCTGGCAAAGGTCCGAGCTCATGGCCATTTAACCCAAAGCGAGAGTTTTTGCGGTTCGACGGATCGCGTCCAACGATCAATACGCAGCCTCGGCCTTCATAAGGCCAATCCTCTGGCATCATCTCATCAGATTTGTCGACGTTGTCGATGACAAGCAACCAACGTACAAAAGGACCCTCTGCCTGAGACCTATTCCGCACGGGCCTGTTTAACCATCCGTTAACGTAATCCAATAATATGGAATCTTCTGGCCTATGCGTTGAGGATATAAGTCCAATTTTTGCAGCAAATTCCGCATATCCATTCAGCAGCTTCGTGCGAGAAGCGGCATTCACCCAGCAAACGACTTCGAAACGACCTTTTCTAGTCAAGACAAATTCAGCTGCAAGGTGGGTCTTACCGACGCCACCAGTGCCCGTGAGACAATAGGTCGCAACAGTCCGTTCATTCAGCTCTCCCTGAGTTTGAGGTAGCTCGTTTGGAAAAAACACCTCATCGATCAACTTCAAGTCGTCGCTGCGACCAAAGAAAGTCGTTGACCGTGTTGGCATTGCTTCGAGACATTCACATGGGAGGGAGAAGTCCGCTTCACTGCTGGTCTCATCTGGGAGGAGAACATCTCTCATCGTCTTATCCCTCTGTCCGACGTCAGATTGCGGAGTCGGCTGTGGTGTGCGGCCTAAGGCTTTCAAAGCGCAGTGTTAGCCAAGACGCAACATAATAAACGGAGGCTTCTTTTTAAAATCGCGTACCTAGGTCATGCATCGTATTGCGATCGTTGCCGGCGCTTCCTGACCAAATCGTGTCCGCTCTTGGGGGAACATCATCTAAGCCCGAATTAGCTCACGTCGCGGTGTGCTTTGTGTGCCAACTGTCTGCTTGCCACTCACCCATTGTTACGTATCTGTTCCGTAATTCAAGAGGCGTCTTATCACAGACACGGTGTAGGAAGATGACGATCTTCTGCCAAAGTGGACTATCTTCTCTTTGAGCCTCGTCCACAAGGTTGTTGACTTCCTCACGTTGTTCATTGTCCATTCCAGTCACCGAAATACCCGCGAGACTTATCTGTCCGTGCGTCAGCCCGCGTTCCGACATCAAACCACGGAGCTCACTCTGTCTTTGCTTGAAATGTGGCTCAACAATATACGCAAACCGGACCTTTTCTGCTTGCATTCATAGCCCGAGAAAATCTCCTTGGACGAGAAATAGTCATGGAAGTCAGTGGCTAGCTTACTTAGATCATCTAAGCGTAACCTCGCAATATCTTTTCTTAGTCGTCGGTTTGAATTCCCTGGTACAACAAACATTGAGAGTGATTTCGCTGTAACCTTTTCTGTACTATAGATATGAGGAGTCCCGAGAAACACTATGCCTGTAATGGCATGAATAAGACGTTTGCATGAAGGGTCACTGTCTTGACCGTTCCATGCGCGTCTTAATGCCTACCGCATGTCAAAGCCCAGACAAAATTTGAAAATTATAGGTAATGACTTACCGCTTTTAAAACAATTCCAGCCAATCCGTAACTGATGTATATTTGCGGCTGGGGCAATTGCTTTCCCCGTTTAGCTTAATGGTTTTTGGCAACGACAAAGTGAACTCACCGGCTCTGAGGGAATCTGGTCCAAGAGAAGTCGACATAAGTCTGCGCCGCCTTGAACCAGCTCAGAAATATCAGTAGCATTTCGGATTTGCTGGCTTAGAGAATGTGACTGCATTTGAAATGCTCGATTTCTCATATCATGCTCGGTGATCGCTGGCCTCCAATCTCTTGGAATGTTGGTAGCAGATGATACCGAAACTCCATGCACGATGAAAATACTAAAGAATTTTAGGATGTTTTATATCTAGGCAGTGAACTCGAAATTACTCACTTAACCAGATTTCCCTCCATGTTATCGTGGTAATATGTCAAAGCATGAGCGGCCAATTCAATGTAACAGGAATCTCAGTATCTTTCAAGGTCTAAAAGAGTCGCAGCTAAAAATGAGAGGAACGAAGTGGTCTTGAGAACCCGTGATGTGGTGGCGAAGTACTTTTAATAATCTAAAGAGACTAGTGGCTATGCAGGTGGCCCCTTTGGGATATCCTGTCGAACAAGCCCAAGAGGAACGGCTATGGTGCGACCAAAGTTTTCCTAAACAGCAAATTGTAACATGAATAAGCAGTCAATAATCTCATGTCAATAACAAATTGATCTTTGCATGTCTTTGCGGAAAAGCTCGTGAGAATGAATTGTGCGGGTGCGCTTTTTATTCGATAAACTCCTAAGATTGGAAAGCGGGGGTTTTTGATGTGTTATCAAATCGTTCACCGAACACAAATGTCAGCAGGCATTAATCAACAGTATTTACCCCAGAGTTAATTCAGGGACAGCCTCTACTTAAGTACTTCCATGATTGCATCAAGTGTTATTCCGTAAGGTAGCTTCCATACGGCTGTCTTGGTCTTTTTCTTTGCTAGAGCCTCGCGATTGTTTTGAGGAGTCGTGGAGGGGAGTCCTACAATAGGAAAGTAATATGGATTTGTCGACAAAGGTGGTGTACAGATTGTGCTAGACCAATAGTAGGCAAGTTGACGGCCATGCCCGCAAGGATGCCGCCCGCTCCACTTCTTCTCAGGTGATGAGTGCAGCGTTCAAGCAGCGACACGGCCAGCACGACCACTTACGGCGGCGACGTGGGATGTGTTTGGGAGCAGACAGGATGCGGTTAGGGCCAGCAAGTCCGAACCAGGCTCGCATTGCATTGGCGTCACCTGCACCAGCAGGGCTCTGCAGCGTGCAGCATTTTCCCACAGGGCTCACCGGCCGGGGTCGTGCTCGCTGCCCCTGCCCTTCCCTTTGCACACACTCAGTGCACTCACTGGGAAGTCTGCTGCTTATGTTGCCCGTCTGCGCTGCTGCTGCTTAAGGGTGGCGTTTTTAGTGTTATATAATCGTTATATAATAGCCTTCAGCATATGTATTATATAATAGTTTTTCTATTATATATTATATAAATTTATTAAATTTTAATATAAAACTTATTATAATTTAATAAAAAATATTAATTATTTAATATAAAAATAATTTAAATTTAAAATTAAAAATTAAAAATATTTTTTTAAATATTTTTTTTTTTAAATAAATTTATTAAAATAACTTTATTTTTTATTTTTTTATTTAATTATATTATTTTTTATTAAATTATTTTTTTAATTTATTTAATAATTTTTTATTTATTTATTTATTTTAATATTATTTAAATTAATTTAAAATTTATATATATAATATAAAATTTATTTATATTTTTAATTAATAATTAATTTTATATTTTTAATTATTAAAAATTTATAATAAAAAAAACTCGTTTAATAATTATTAAATTTATATAAGTTTTAAAAAAATTAAAAATTAAATTAATAAATATTAAAAATTTAAATAATTATATTTATTAATTAAAAATAAAAATATAAAATAAATTTTTTTTATAATTTTTTAAAATAATATAAAATCGTTTAAAAAATATATTTAATTAAAATTTAAAAAATAAATATAATAATAATATATATTATATATTATTTAACGATAATATATATTATATTTATTATATTATTTAATATAATTAATATTATAAAATTATTATATTATTAAATTAAAGTTAAAAAAATATTAAATATAATTTATTTTTTTTTTTTCGACTTTTTTTTTTTTAACTTTAAGTTTTAATTAAACTTAAAAATCAAAATCTTTATTTTTAATATTTATTTAATTTTTATTATTATAATAAAAATATTTTTATTTATTTTTATATTAAAAAAACTTATAATATTTATTAATTTTTAATTATTTAAATATAAATTTATTTATTAAAATAATATTATAATATTATAAAATTAATATATATATTATTAAATAAATTAATAATAATTAAATTATTATTTAAATATTTTTTTTAAATAAAAATAATAATTATTAATTTTTTTATTATATTTTAATTTTTTTATATTTTAAATTTTTAAAAATATTTATTTATAAATATTTATTAAAAATATATTTTTATAAATATTATATAATTTAATTTAAATATTTTTTATTATTTATAAATTAATTTAAATAATTATTTAAAAATTTTATTTTTTTATTAATTATTATTATTTTAATTTAAAGTTTTTTTTAATTATAATAAATTTATAAAGATTATAATTAAATAATTTAATAAATATTTTTAAAATTTTAAAAAATTTATTAATCGATTAAATTTAATAAATTTATATATTTTAATAAATTAAAATAATTAAAATTAAAATAATAATTCTTTTATTCTTTTTTATAAATTTTTATAAATATATTAATTATTTATTAAAAAAAAATTTATTAATAATTTTTTTAAAGAATTTATTAATTTTAATAATAATTTAATTTTAAAATAAATTTTTATTAAAATTTTTTTTTAAAAATAAATTAAATATTATAAAAATTATAAAAAATAAAAAAAATATATTTAGTTTTTTTTTAATATAAAAAAAATTTTATTAATAAAGTTTATTTTATATAATATTTTTAATATTATTAATTATATTCATGATTATTTAATTTATTTTTATTTTAATAAATTTAATTATAATTAAATTTTAATAATATAATATATTATTAATTAAAAATAAAATATTTTTAATATATATTTTATTAATATTTAATAATTTATTTATAATAATTTAAATATAAAATAATATAATTATAATTTTTTAAATTTTTATTTTAATTTTATTATAATATTTATTTAAAAAATATTTTATAAATATTTTATAAAAAAAAATATTAAAATTAATTTTTATATAAAATAATTTTTATTTAAATATTTCGAATATAAAAAAATTAATAATAAAAATATAAATTATAAAAATAAATTTTTTTTTTATTAATATATTTTTAATAATATAAAAATTAAAAATATTTAATTATTTTTAATTTATAAATAAAAGATTTAATTTTTAAATCTTTTATTATTTTTAATATAATTTATATAATATTAAATAAAGTTTTTAATTTTAAATAATATTTTATATTTTTAAAATAATTTTATAATAAATATATTAATTTTTTTTATTAAAAAATTTATAATTTATTATAAAATAAATAATTATAAATTAAATTATAATATAATTATTAATATATAAAATATTAATATTAATTATAAAAAATATAATAATAATAATATAAAGCTTAAAAAATAATAATTTTTTTAATATTTAAAAAAATAATTCTTTAAAATAAAAAAAATAAAAATTATATATAATACTTTTAAATAATTTTATTAATTAAATTATAAAGCTAGTCTAATTAAGTGGAACAACGCCACCGACCCATATATATATAATGCATAATGGCCTTGGAGCGTTATTTTATACGTATTATATAATAGCTTTCCTATTATTATAAAGCGCCCACCCTTACTGCTGCTGCTGCTTTTCGCTCTACTGGCTGCGCAGGCCCACACAGGAATGCTGGAGTCGCAGATTCGCCCCTGCAACACCACCCTGTCCAAGAGGCCAAATTTGCACCTGGGAACAGCCGCGCAAGCCAGGCCTGCGTGGATCTGATTGCTCGTCATTATCATCGAGGTATCGAGAGCGGAGGGGTTTGCTAGCGCACGATTCCCGTCATCCTGGCTGGAGGTGGACTGGCACCCAGGTTCAGGTTCACCGAAAGGATACACCGAGGCGTGATTCTCGATATCTCGGCCAAAATACTCTGATATTCCTCAAGGACCTCTGCCTCAGCCCTCGCTTTTTGCACTCACACGCCTCATACGCACCTTCTCAGTTGCAGCGGCAGCAGCAGCAGCAGAGCAATCTCATGCCAACCCCTCAAAACCAGCGCAGGCAGGCAGGCAGGCTCGGGCAAGCGCCACTTACAGCAAAGCACGGCACCCTATTTGCAGCCGATGCAATGTACGGAAGGGGGTTGTAGGAAGTCATGAACACCCCCCCTGCAAGGCGGTGAGCTTAGCGTCCCGCTGTTCTAGCACCTTCTCTCTCTTCAATACTCTTAATTTATATAATTCTTTTATAATTCTATAACTCTTATAGCTTAATTATTTAAGCTAATATTTATAATATAATAATATATATTCGTAAAATATTTTATAAAAAATATAAAACTTTAAAATAAATATAATTTTAATATTTTATTAAATAAAATATATCGCGAATTATAATAATCCGGATTATTAAAGTTAATTATATTATAGTTTTTAAATAATTTTATTAATTTTTTAATTAATATATTAATAAAAAATATAAATAAAAAAAATTTATATTATATTAAATAAAAAAATAAAAAAAATAATTAAATAAATAATAAATTATTTTAATTAATAAATAATTTTTTTTTTAAATTTTTAATATTTTTAATATTAAAGTTTTTAAATAAATATTTTTATAAATATTTATTTATTTTAAATATTATTATTATATATTTAATTATAAATTTTTTTTAAAAAAAAAAATTTAAATATTAAAGTTTTTTAATCACGAATTAAAATTAACTTAAAGAATATTAATAAAAAAATTTATATTATAATAAAATTATTATTTAAATTATTATATATTAATATTTAAAAATTTTATAAAAATAAAAAAAAAATAAAAACTTAATTATATTTAATTTAAATTTTATAATAATTAAATATTTATTTATTATATAATAATTATTAAATATAATTTTAAAAATAAATTTTTAATTTTATTAATAAAAAAAAATTTTATATAAAAAAAATATAAATTTTTTTTTTTATAAAATCTTTTAAATAAAATTTATATAAAAAAAAATAATTAATATATTAAAAAAATTTATATTAATAAAATTTATTTTATAATTAAAAATAAAAATAAAGTTTATAAAAAAAATATATATATATAAAAATTAAAGTTTTTATAATAAAATATAAATAAAATATTTTATATATTTAATTAATTAATTTTTTTATTTTTTAGATTTAAATTTAATTAAAAAAATATAAAAGATTTTAAAATAAAAATTTAAAAATTATAAATTATATAATAAATAAATTTTAAAAAAACTTTAAAAAAAATAATTAATATATAAAAATATAAAATAATTATAAAAAACTTTAATAAATATATAAACTTATTTTTAAAATATTTAAAGAAAATACGATTTCGGAAAAAAATATAAACTTATTAATAAAGCATTAAAGCGGTATATAATTTATACCTAATTTAGATGTCTTGGCAATAGCAGAACCAAGGGGGTGTTCATGACTTCTTACAACCCCCTTCCGTAAATAGCAGCAATTGCCTCCCCTCTTGGCACTCACTACTCCTTGGCCAGCTGTCCCTGCCGCTCCAACCTAGCAGCTGAGACGCTGAGGTCGGGCTTGGAGATCACAGAAGGGTCTCATCTGCCTGGTTAAAGTGGCAGGAAACAGGCTGCCCTCTTGCTCTGCTGAGCCTGTCAGATCGAGCAGAGTGTCTCTGGCCGTCTCTGCTGCGACTGGCTCCTAGAAACTGCCTAACCAGATTGCCTCCAGCCAGCATACGGCCTGCTGCCCTCTGATTGGCCGTGCTGCACCTCCCCCATCATTTTACATCCTTTTCTGAATTCGGATCGGCCTGCGTCAACGGCACCGCGATGCTCGATGCTCGCTGCTCGACACTGTGTGGAAAGCTGGCCTCGACCATGTGGTTCTGCCCGCACTCGAGATGGCGTCGTGGTCACTTGGAGATGCCATTGGGCCGCTGCGCGGCAGCTTGTCCTCGTCCAATCTACAGAGCCAAGTCACTGGGACACACTGCTGGTGGTCCTCTACCCCTACCCTGTCGACGGCCATGCAGTGGACTTTGGATGAGTCAATTTTGACCAATAGTGTTACCAAACAACCCACCATTTGGCGCAACCCATGATGCCTGAGACAAGTGTCCACCGAAGGGGGCGGGGAGATTGGGGACAGAGTCGCCAACCGCCGCCAGCCCTTTGAAGCCCCACAACTCAGGTTCTGACGCTATCATAAAGTTCGCATTCAGACTTGATTTCATCCTGGCTGAGTCTGTTCTTTTGGCTGGGGAGAGAACCCAAACCGGGGCTTGACAGAGAACAAAACACCCCAACTAGACTCGGGAGCATGTCATTTCAATCAAATAATCACGATAATCGGACGCAGCCTTGGCTGAAGGACTTCAATACTACGCCTATCGGGCCCTCTCGATTGGATCGAATCCCAGAATGGCTTCAACCCAAGGGCACAGGATGGGACGTAACTTCCAATACTTTGCTACGTGTCGAGTTTCTTGATCAAAGGATCACACAGTAGGAACATTTCGCTTCAGATCATTCATTGTCTTCAATAGCTAACATCACAACGCACAGGGAATCAACTAGGCGATCCAACGTCTCCTTCAATGCGCGAACGCCCTTCTCGTTACAAAATGTCGCTCAATGAACGATATTTTGGGATACTTAAGGCTAGGTGATATTGGAAAAAGTTTTACTACAGGTAGACGATGGCTCTGACCTCAATGCTTTCTCTTTGACTGCCAAACTCAGACGGGGAGAGAGATGAGATATCGAAAGATCCATGGGGTACGCCTGTAAATATCAATTATCCAGCACGAGAAATGTGAACGGGAATTGAAACATACCAAAAAGCCCCGTGCTATCGTATTGCCTGAATACTAGCAACTCGTTGGGCTGTTGATTGCTCAAATAGAACCATCGTTGTGAAGGGTGGTAGTGAACAGAATAGTTCTCAGCGAGTCTACCCTCATCCACGTTTTCCGTGCGAATGACATGATCTGTAGCTGCCAGATCCCTTGAGGGAACAACCGACTCAGCATCACATAAGGCGATCGGCCAGTCCTTCACTGGTCCTTTTAGAGGACACCATACGCTGGTTGACTTAGCATCATTTGAGATATTTCTAACTGTTAAGAAACCTACTTGACGTAAACGACTCGGCTTTTGAGAAGGTCTGTAGCTCCACTCGGGTTTAGCTCTTTGATGATGCCAAAAACGGCCTCACCAGTCGCGTCTAGCTCTGTTTAGAGATTCTCCCTTCTGGTCAGTAGGAATTATTGGGTGTAGTACCGATATGGACGTTTCTGGTCGGCTGGTCTCGTGCCAAAACCACTTTATCCTCCACATTGGGGTAATCAGGGTGGCGACGCCTAATCTTCAGCGGTTTCGGTTAGCGATACTCGTTGCGTACGGTGAGACTGGCTAACATTATAGTCAAAGACCTGTACAGTTTTTGCTTTCATGTAATCCAGTAGAATCTGCCCGATCTCGTTGCAGTATCGTCCGATAACCAGTTTACTGTCGTTGAATTCCTTGTATCTCATAGTGATGCCGGTCTCGAGAACGGCGATGCCGTTGCGCTCAAAGGTCAACTCATGCGCAAAGCCCCTAAGGTCCTGCATTTGAATACCGTGTACAAATTGTCTGATCAGATTGGTTGCTGGCACGTTTTCGGAATCATAGCCAAGGCGGTATGGTTTCTCGGTTTCATATAATGGGTCCTTTTCAAGAAATGCCAAAGAGGCCGGTATTGAAACAAATGAACTATCAAAGGCCGAGTCCATCATGTGTCTGTCTGAGGTGTGATGTTGCGCAATGTTCATGGAAGCAGTGATGGAAATAGAAATATAGGCGGGGTAACATGGGTTTATTGAGCTGCTCTGGCAACGAAGAATTGTCCTGCCAAGCCCACAAAGTCGGTCAAAAGTTCATCTACAGTATCATCTGATATAGCTTGAAGTATTTGGATTAGCTATTAATTATAAATTAAGCACTTGCAAGCACCAGGGTGGCAATACCGCCAGGCTACCTCCTACCGTTGGCTACTGTGTAACATCAACCATGTCACGAGTTGATAAGATTGTCAGCGAGTTTCTCCTAGCGTGTTTTTGCCACTCGATCACAACCGCATAATCTCGTACAAACAATTTGGTATTCAACAGACTGCGACGCGCAGAATTGAGCAAGCGTTCGCAGCACCATGTCGTCCCAACAGACTTTTCCAATGATAGATATGGTCAACGCCCCCACGTTATCTGATGGTGACGAGCGGCATGACAACGAGAATGGACATGCGCGTATTCCGCCGCTTCGTGAGGAGACGCAGCCAGAAAATGACGAGAGTGCCAAAAGTTAGTGCAGTATATCAAATTGCGACTCAACTTTGCAACCACCATGAGTGTTTGGGCTAACAGAAGCTGAAGGGCTAACCAAAGATCAATATCGCTATCGCATACTAGAACATTCTCGCATTTCTGCCAATTCCACTCTATTTTCTGGCCATGAGTTCGAGGGCTTGGCCGGCTTTTTGACTCGTTCCATGGTTGCAACTCGTCATAGATCCTCTCGATCTTTGGGTACGCTGTCTGTTTCTGATCAAGACTTCGCCATCGTCTATGAATGGGATGGTAGTAGTCGTACTCCAGAACCAAGGCGCATCACACGGCCACTACCTTCACTTCCCAGCACGTGCACATCGCCATCAGGAGTTATAGTCTTCCTAACGGGTTATCAGACAGCTGATTGGGTCCTTGATATTGGCAGCTTCTATGACGTGGATCCTGAGTTCTTCCGGCGGCATCTCGACTTCCTGCACACTTCACGTCGTTCAGGCAGAAGCCAGGCTTCTCAAGTGCCAAGCTTCCAAAAGAATATCCTGAGACTTCTAATCACAACCGTCGGACGACACGACAATTCCGCATCTAAGAATATAATCACGGAGCGATCGCAAGCTTCCGAGGGCATGAGATCGTACATGAGATCTCTGCGAGATACTGAGCGATGGACGTGCGGAAGCCCTGTAGTCCGAAGCTTTGCGTTGCATGATCTTGAAGAGTTCAGCATTCAACAAGCAGCAACCATCACTTTGTGTAGAAGTGATCGCTGCAAGAATAGTTGGCTCTGCCTCGTATGGCTCGACTCAGGATACGATATCTTTCGTGGACCACAGGGGCCGTGGTTAGGTGACGACGGAGGTCAATCCATCGTCTTCGAACCTGTTCCTTTGAATAAGCCATACGTATCGCTGAAGAAGCATTGGAGCAATTCTGATTTGGCCCCTAGGAGATTATCCCAGAGTCTGAGTGTATTACCATACGCATACGGCAAAATGACGAATCCATCAACCGCGCGGAATGATCCTTTTTATGCCCTCAATGAACTATTTACTATGACGGTATCTTCAGAACTTCGCTTCCTCAATGCGATCGAGGACAAGATCTACAAAAACATTGAAACCAGCTCAGAAAAGCCTAAAGACGCAATGAGAAACCACGCAGACCTCTCTTACCTCAGTAGAATTATTGGGGAGCACGTGGAAAGTCTCTCGGATACATCTTCCTTTGTTGAGTCCCGTGTCTTCTTAAAATGGCCCAGGGACAACGGAAACCATGCCGAGTCTACAGCAATATGGTTGCAAAATGACCTCAATTACGTCTTGAAGAAAGCGCAGACTCTTCAGATCACATGTGTTCGAGAGATGGATATGATTATGGCACAAAGCGCTCTGGAGGAGGCAAAGCTGAGCGTTTCTCAGAATCAACGGGTTCTAAAGTTGACAATCTTAGCTTTTTTCTTTGCTCCTCTTGCGTTTACGACGTCTCTCTTTGGTATGAACTTTGTAGAACCAGGTGCTAATAAGGGACCTTGGCTCGTTGTCACGATCGCAGTACCACTAGTGGCACTGGCTATGATGGTCGTGGTCTGGGATCAGTTATTTGTAAAGAACCTAGTCCTGGCAGTAACTCGAAAATTGCATTCGATGAGTAGTGTAGAGAGGAGGCCCCGAGCGATAAATGTCGATTTAGGATAAATCATAAGCTGCCTCTGAACTTCTTATGAATATCCTTAAGGTGGAATCACTAGTGTGTGTACACTGGTACATATACCAAACTTGGCGCGAAATAGGGGCATATAAGATAAAAACGAGTTTGAAGATATTATTACGGAGTTTTCACTTGAGAATTCGAAAAATTTGTCCCGTGAGCTACGGTCTGCTCTGTTTTCGATCAGAGATGGAGAAATCCCGTTTTTCAGGAATGCTTCTATCGCAGCCGCGTCTGTTCAGCCATGGCCTTTGTCGTTCTAGGCCGAAGACCATGTCGATTTACAGTATCACAATGTCACAGTTCCGAAAGCAGCAGTTCTGAATATGTCATCATGTTTAAATATCTCACCATGATTGTTTTCAGCATGTCTTTGGAATGTGGTCATCAAGTTGAAATGCGTTATAACGTGCTGATGAGTACTGTAGAGGAATGCAGTTTCTCTGATACAATAGTCTTATCTGCTATAAAACCTCTCTACAACTCAAACAGCGTCTGTAGTCTCTCAAGCACAATGTGGGTAAAGCATAGTTGGTACAAAATATAGGTTGGTACCAGAATACTGTTTGTACAAACCTTCCGTTGGACAGCGGAGGCGACAGAACACACAATACCTACTTGTAAAAGCGTTCTTCAATAAAATCCAGGAGAAGGCAGCTATTGTCGCTATAATCCTCGGCCGTATACTCGGACTCACCGAATTCATCCTTTTGATTGAGGTAATATTCTGGCCGGTGGTCCTTGTCTCAGCCCTCGTCAACCAGAGATATGCCGTCATCTTCTTCGACATCGGTATCAGAGCCTGTATATTTTGCCTCGTCCTTCGCATCGAAGCAGCTATCGAGATCGGTGCTATCGCTCTCGTCCGAAGATAAGGGAGTTGGCTGTTGCGGACGACGACGCATGTTAGCTAGATCTAGCGAAAGCGAAAGCGAATAAGATGATATTAATTAAAGCAGGCTTGACAACAGGAGATGTTAGAAGGACTCTGCGTTCTCACGCGTAATATAAGAGGGTCGAGGGGAGATGGAGGGAGAAGGTAGTTGGGTAAGGATGACAGGGAGGTCAGGAGAAAAGAAGATAAAGGAAGGAAGGGGGAGGGCAAAGAAATAGAATGACCATTATCCATCACAAGAGAACGGAGAGCATTCATTTTCTGCTCTTTAAATAGGCTGTTCAGAAAGTGAAAACGAGAAAGCGATAATTAGAAAGGCTTCTCGAGGGACAACTCAGGAAAGTGTTTGGTGTTCCTGTAGTTGCTTAGGTGTTATGCCGCTTTGGCACTAGTTACGCGAGTGATAGAGCAGCGTGAGCTTTTAGTAAGTTAGCCTCTAAAAATAGCATTTAATATCTTTTGAAAACAATAGCCAGTTTATCGTTTAGTTATTAAATAAAGTTTTTTTTAAAATTAAAATTTAATTTAATAAATTTAAAAAAAAAAAAAAATATTTAATAAAAATAAATAATTTTAAAAATAATTTTAATAAATAAATTTTTTAAAATATATTAAAAGATTTTTAAATATTAAAAAAAAAATTTTATATAAAAAAATATATATTCGTAATAATTTATTTTTTAATACTTATAATTATATTATATTTATAATAATAAAATTATTATAAAAGTCAAAAAAATATAAAGTTTAATATAATTTAATTATATTAAAAATATTAAATTAAAGTTTAAAAATAAATTTTTAATTTTAATTTAAATATTTTTTTTATTAATTTAATTAATTTTATATTAAAACATTAAATATTTTAAAGTATAATAAATTTTATAATAATATTAATTATTATATTATTTTTTTTTTAAAGAAAATCTAAATATTTTTATTTAAATTATATTTTAATATTAAAAACTTATAATTTATTACTTTTAAAATTTTTAAATAAATTTAATTTTAAAATAATTCTTTATTATAATAATTTAATTAATAATTTAATTTAATTTAATTTTTATATTTATTATATATCTTATTTTTATATTTTAATTTAATAATTTTTTAATATATATAATAAATAATTTAATTATTTTTAAAATTATAATAATTATTTTAAAATCTAAAATAAATAATAAAATTAATTAAAATATTAAAATAATATTTATAGTTTTTTTTTATATTTTTTATAATAAATTTTTTTATAATTAAAATAATAAATTTATTAAATCTTTATTTAAATTATTAAAAAAAATTTTTATTAATATTAATTTTTTCTTTAAAGTAATAATCTTTATAACAGCGCGCTTATAGTACACGTTACCTAGCGACGACATATGTCGTATAACTGCCGCACCACGTGCGCTACTGGTTTGAAGCTAAAGAGACGTCGGGGATAACTTACTTCTCTTTCCTCGACTTCTCTTTTTTCCTCCTTAGCTTTAAGTTTTAGTTAGATCTAGGAATCAAGATCTTTGTTCCTGACACCTGCTCAGTTCTTGCTGTCACATTACTTAAAGCTCCTTTATTCCCTGTAGCTAGTATCGTATTTTATAAGCTGCGATTATTGTCATTGTTATCGTCGTTGTCACTGTTATTGTTATAGTCATTGTTATTGTTACCGGATTTTTGGTGTTAACGAAAATACAACCTTCGCCAGTATACCTTTCATTAGTTCTTACGATTTTTTCGATTTTTTCGACTCTCTTTTACAACATCCTTTAAAAATGGACCCTTTTTAAGCGCAGGTTCAAGCCGAATTCGAACGCCTACGCGCTGAAATTACGACGTTACAGGCTCAGCTTGCCGCTCCGTCGACGACAACACCATTACCACGTCCCTGGGCAAGGCTCTTTGACCTTGACAAGTTCGCTAGATCGACTTACAAGTTCGACACCTAGCTCCCCTTAATTAGAGCCAAATTGCAAGTTGACAGCGAAGTTATTAAAAATACTATTGCTTAATTTTATTATGTTTACCTGAATCTGGAGTCTTTAGTTTAAGCTATAGTACTTCTTTAATTATTTCAAGCTAAACTTAATTAGCTTTAGAACTATAATATAATCTTAAAATAGTTTATGCGGATATATGACAATCTTAACAAGTAGCAAAAAGCTAAAGATAAGTTATATCGACTTAAATAAAGTATTGACTCTTTATTAATTTATATTATTAAGTTTAAATATATATTATATAAAATAAATAACGGATTTTAAATAAATATTAATAAAATCATTAATTTCAAGAATGGCTTAAACGATATTATTTATAATCGATTATAAAACTAATTAAACTTATTAATAATATATTTTAAATATCTTTAAATTATTTAATAACTAATGTCGAAAATAATAATTTTATTATATATTTAAACTTTAAAAATTATTTATGATTTTATAAATCTTAATAAGATTAATATAATTATAATAATTAATACTTTTATAATAATTTTTTTAAATCTTTTTTTTTCGAATTTATTAAATTTATTTATTTTATAATATTAAAACTATATAACGAATATAAATAAAATATTAAATATATTAAATATAATTTAAAAAATTATTAAATCAAGAATTATTTTTTAGTTTTATATATTATTTTTATTAAAATAACTTTTAATAAATAAATTATTATTATTATTATTAATAATAATAATTATAATAATTTTAATAATAATTTTAAATTAAATAATTTTTATAATAAAATAAAAATTAAACTAAAAACTAAAATAAATAAAATAATAATTAATTAATTAAAGATTAATTAAAAATAATATATTAATTTAAATATTTAAAAATAAATTATTTTTTTAAAAAGTTATTTATATATATTTTTTTTATTATTTTTTTTATTTTTAAAATATTTTTAAAATATTTAAAATAAATTCTTTTTTTTAAAAAAAAATATAATAATATATTTATAATATATATTATATAATTATTATATTATATATATTATTAGTTTAAAGCTAAAAAAAAATATCGAAAATAATTTTTTTTTTAACTTTAAGTTTTAGTTAAATTTAAAAATTAAGATTTTTATTCTTAATATTTATTTAATTCTTATTATTATAATCTTTTAATATTTTTAATTATATATATATATATATATATTTAATTTTATTATTTTTTTTAATAATAATAAATTAAATAATTTTTAAATAAAAATTATTATAAAAAATAAATTTAAAATAATTAATATTTTTAATATTAAATTTTTTTTTTAATAAATTAAATAATTTATAATAATTTAATTAATATTATTAAAAAAAAAATATTATTAATAAAAATTTAAATATTATAATTTATTATTATTTTTATAATCTTTATTAAATTTATTCTTTTAAATATAATAAATTTAAATATTAAATTTAATTAATAATTTAACTTTATTAAAATTTTATTTATAATAATATTTAAATTTAAAAATAATATTCTTAAAGTTAAAAATAAAATATTATTAATTATTAAGATTTTATTTTCTTTATTTAACTTTATAATATAATTTATTATAAAATAATTAAAATTTAATTTAATTTTTTATTTTAATTTATTATTAATTTTTTTTATTTTTAATTTAAAATTAATTTAATTAAATAATAAATTCTTTAAATTTTTATAAAAGATTAATAATTTTAAATAATATAAATATTTTTTTATTTTTTAAATTAAAAATAATTTAATTAATAAATAATTAAATTTATTTAATAATTAATTTATTTTTTATATTTTTTTTAATTATATAAATATAATTTTTTAAATTAAAGTTAAGTTTTTATTATTTTTTATTAATTTATTTAACTTAATGTTTTTAAATTTATTTTATATAAATTTTAATATATATTATAATATTATTAATTTTTTTTATTTATTATTATATTTTTTATTTATTTAATTTTTTTAATATTTAAAACTCGTTAATTATTAATATTTAATTAAAGTTTAAATAAAGTTTATAATTATAATTAATTATTAAATTTTTTTTATTAATTTATAAAAATAAATAATTTTAATAATATTTAATATAAATAAAAAATTAACTTAATTATTTTAAAAATAATTAATAAATAATCTTAAATAAATATTAATAATTTAATTAATAATTTTAGTTTATTTATTAGTTTAAATATATTTTATTATTAAAAGTTTTAATTTTATTTTTATTAATTTTAATAATTTATTTATAAAATTAAAAATAAATTAAAGATTTTAATTATTAATAATTATTAAAAAATAATCTCGAAATTTTTAAATATATTAATAATATAAAAATATTATTATTTTAATAATCGTGTTTTATTTATAAAGAAATTAATTTATTATAATAAAAATATTATTATAATTATTATTAATAAATTTTAAAAAATAAAAATTTATAAATAAATTATTTTATATATAAAATAAAATAAATAATAAATAAAATATATTTAAAGTTTAATTTTTAAATTTATAAAATTATTAATATATATAATAATTTATTATATAAATATTAATATTGTTATTTAAATTTAATTATTAATAATAAAATTTAATTAATTATTTTATTTTATTTTTTCTTAAATATATTATTATTATTATAATATAAATTTATTAAAAGATTTATATTTTTAAATTATTATAATTATTAAAAATTATTAATTTTTTATTATAAAATAATAATTTATTATTTAGTTTTTTTTTTAAAAAAAATATAATTTTGGACTTTTATTTATACTTTATTTAATTTAAAGTTAAAATAATTTATTTATAATATTTTTTTTTATTTTTTTTTAGATTTTCGATAAAAAATTTAATAAAGTTTTTTTTTATTATTTTTTATTTTAATTAATATTAAGATTATTTTTAACTAAAAGATTATTTTATTTTTTTTTATTTTTTTTATTATTTTTTAAATAAATATAAACTTATTTTTTTATAATAAAATATTAATAATAATATTTTTTTTATTAAAGTAATAAATAATTTAATAATAAAAATATAATAATAAATTTATTTATTAAATTTATTATTTATTTAAAAGTTTTTTTATTCCAAAATATTTTAATATTTTATAATTAATAATAATTAAAAATTTTAATAAATTAATAAGTTTTATTTATTATTTTTTAAATATTAAAATAATAATAAAAAGTTTTTTATTATAGATTTTATAATAAATTTTTATTTTTTAAAAGACTTTTAAATAAAAAATAATAAAATATTATTTATTATTTTAAAGATATTTTTAAGAAATTATTTTAATAATAATTAAATTTAAATAATTAGTTTTAATTTTAATTTTATAATTATATTAAAAATAAAAAAATAAAAAAATTAATATAAAAATCATTTTTAATTAATAAAAAATATTTAATTATTTTTTATTTAATTTTAATTTTAATAATTTTTTTATTTTTATTATATAATTAAAGAATTTAAAAATATATTTATATATTTAAATAAACTTTTAATAAAAATTATAAAATCTTAAAAATAATTAAAAAAAAAATTTATTTATATATTATAGTTTAATATTATAAAACTTTAAAATATTATTTTAATAATTTCGAATTTATATTTATAAATATTAATTTATAATTTTATTTTTTAAAGTTTATATAAAAGTATTTTAATATATTATTAATATTTTTTTTATTTTTTTTTAAAAAAAATATATTATTAATATATATTAAATAAAAATTATTTAAATAATTTATAAAAATTATATTAATATATTATTAAATTATTATATAATTTAAAAAAAAATTAATTTAAAAAAATTATATTTTATTTAAAATATTATTTATATTATAAATTTAAATTTTATTTATATATAATTAAATATATATTTTATATCGAGTTTAATAAATATTAATTAATTAAAGATTTTAATAATTAATAATAAAGAATATTAATTCTTTTTAATTAAAGTATTAAATTAATAATAATTAATATAAAAATATAAGTTTATTTTTATTTTTTATAAATAAAATAATTAATAAATAAATAAATTTTAATAATTTAATAAATTTTTTTTTAAGTTTTTTATTAAATATATTTTTATTTTTTAAGCTTTAAAGTATTTATTTTATATAAATAAATTATTATTATTAAATATTTTAATTTATTAAATTTTAATTTATAATTAAATAATCGAGATTAAAAAAATATATTAATAACTTTTTTTAAAAAAAATCTTAATTAATTTATATAATTATAAAAATAATATAATTTTTAATTTTTTAATTTTAATAATATTTAAAATTATAATATTATTAAAAAAAATATATTATATTTTTAATTAAAATATAATATTTTATTAATTAATCTTTAAAAAAAAATCTTTATTTAATTTTTTTTAAAAATATAATTAATTTTATTAATAGTTATAAACTTATTATAATTATTAATTTTTTTTATATTTTTTTAAAATATAATAATTTTAATTAAATAAATAAAATTATTATTTTAATTATTTATATTTATAATAATAAAATTTAATTTATTTATTTATTATTAATATTTAGTTTTTTATATTTAAAGATTATTAAATAATAATTTAAATTAATTTTTTTTTTAATTTTTTATTAAAATTTTATATTTAAGTTTTTAAGAATATAAATAAATATATTTATTATTTTATTTTTTTATTAATAATTTTTATTAAAGAATTAATTTTAATAATTTAAATTTTAATAATTTATTTTATAGTTTTTTAATTAATAAAAATATTTATATTAATAATTTAATAAAATATTATATTTTATAAAAAAAATTTTAAATATAATATTATAAAAATTAAATTTAATAACAAGAAAATATTATCGGGATTATTTATAATTATTAAGTTTTAAGTTTAGTTTAATAAATTTATTATATAGTTTTATTAAGTTAATTATTAAATTTTTAAAAAAAAAATTAATTTTTTAAATTTATATATTAATATATAAAATATTTTTATTAAAAAATAAATAAAGTTTTAATTAATTAAAATATAAATATTTATTTTTATATTTATTAAAATATTAAAAAACTTAATTTAAAATTTTTAATTTATTTTATAATTAATAAATAATTATTTTTTATTAATAAATTAAATTAAATTTATAAATCTTTAATAAAAATATTATTTTAAAATAATTATTCTTAAGTTTAAAATTAATTTTATTTTTTATTTTTATTAAAGATTTTATTATTTAATAAATATTAATTAATATTTTTATCTTTAAAGTTTAATTTATTATTATTATAAATATTTAAATAAAAGTTAAATTAATTTTTTTTAATAAATATTAATTTATTTAATTTTAAATAAATTTTTTTTAATATTTTATTTTTTTATATTTATAATAATATATTTTATTTATTTTATTAACTTTATTTTCGAGTTTATAATAATATAATTTTTTTAATTAAAAGAAGTTTAATTAAATAATAATAAAAATTTATTTAAAAAACTAAAAAAAGTTTATTTTTTTATTTAAGTTTTTAATAAAAATAAAATTTTTATTAAATTTTTTTTAAATTTTTTTTTTATAAGTTTATTAAAGAATTTTAAAGATTTAATTAATTAAAAACATAAAATTAATTAAATTAAAATTTAATTAATTTTTAATAAAGTTTTTAATTTTATTAAATATTAAATAAATAATATAAATAATTTTAAAGAATTTATTATTAAATTTATAAAAGTTTTATATTAGTTTATTTTTTATATTAAAAATTTAATTATTAATAAAATAATTTTTTTTATAAAAAAAATAAAGTTTTTAATTTTAATAAATTTTTAATATTTAAAAAAACTTTTAATTATAAATATAAAAAAATAATAAATTTTTATTTAAGATTAAATTATAATATTTTAAAAAAAAGTTTTTTAATTTATTTAAAGATTTTTTTTATTTTTTTTTATTTTATTATATTTAATAAAATTAATTATTTTTTATTATAATAATTTTTAATAAAAGTTTTTTATTTATTAAATTATTTTATAAATTAATTAATATATTAATAAAATTTTTAATTAAACTTAATATATTTATTAATAAATTTTTTAAAATAAATAAATAATTTTTAATAAACTTTTTATTTATAAATTAATTAAATTAATTTTAGATTTTTTTTAATTATTTAATTCTTAAATTTAATTAATAATTTAATAATATTTTTTATTAAAATAAAATTAAAATATTTTTTATAATAATATATATTTATAATATTAAATTTAATATTTTTAGTTTTAATATATTTTTATTTTTTATTTTTAAATTTAAAAATAATAAATTAAAAAATATTATTTTTTTAAAAAAATATTCTTAAGTTTAGTTTTTTTTAAAACTTAATTTATAATAGACGTTTATTATAATAAAACTAAAAATTTTTTATTTTTTTTTAAAAAAATTAATAAACTAAAACTAATATAAAGTTTTAAATTAATTTTTTAATTTAAAATTAATAATTATTTTTATTTATTTTAAGTTAATAAATTAAAATTAATTTAAAGTTTTTATTATTTTAATTTAATAAAAAGAAATTAATAATCGTTTTATTTTAAAAAAAAATTATTTACTTTAATTAAAGATTTAATTTTAAAATTAATTAAATTATAAAAAATAATATTATTTATTTTAATTAAAGATTTAATTTCGAAATTAACTAAATTATAAAAGACAATATTGTTTACTTTAATTAAAAGTCCGATTTCGAAGTTAATTAAATTATAAAAAATATAAGTTTTATTTTCTTTTAAATTAATAAAAGACTAATTATTATTTTATTTTATTTTAAGTCGATAAACCAAAATTAATTATTCGTATATTTTATATCGAACGTTAAATATAATATTTTGTTTTTTGTATTTTAAAGATAATTCGGGTCTTTTACTAAAAATATATTAGTTATTTCTATAAGCCGGGTCGAGTAAACTTAATATTATATAACGATAAGATTATTGCAAAGGTCGAAGAAGTATAGAGTTTAGTATAATCTAATTATATTAAAAATATTAAGCTAGAGCTTAAGGACGAGAGGGGAATCTCGACTTAAATACTCCTTTCGCTAGCTTAGCTAGTTTTATGTCAAGACGTTAAGCGTTTTGGAGTATAGTAGATCTTGTAGCGGCGCTAGCTATTATAATATTAACTTTAAATAACTTTAATATTTCTAATTTAGAATATATTATAATTGCAAAAAGCAGTAAATTAATTTAATTCAATTATTTTAGGTGAGTGCACGGCCAAAATCCATGAATTCGGTAAAACTAGCGTATAATCGCCGGTTTTTATATACAGCTGTAAAGCAAGTGCGGACCACGCTGATGCTTGAACAACGTATTGTACTTAACTCCAAACATCGTGCTCTAGGATTTATTCTGATCATGGAGTATGGCATTTAGTGATTCGTGTATTAGGAAAGTGATTCGATATGCCTTAAACAAGGAAAACCATGCATTTTTCATATTGTATCTCGTGAGTCTATACTCTGTACCATGCTGTACCATGCTGTGTCGTGATGATATCTATACAATAAGAAACTCAACCTTCCCCCTAAACGAAGACGTGTATGTCAGGATCTATCCGCCATGCATACTGATCCCTCCAGCCCACCCAGCCCTCGCATATCCGACATATGCTCATCACGGTCGGTGCCATCGTACTTTGCAGATCCTCGTCCTCAATTACCTCGCCCTCATTTCTGCGAGCCTTCGCTCTACTACGGCTATTCGGCAAGCACCATCCTAAGCATGCTCAAAAAGCTCTCCTTCAAGTTATCCACCTCGGTCACAACGGGCTTGACCGGCTCGCCCGCCGTCCTCCGCAAATGATCCTGCTTGCGTGCCCTCCGTTTGCGCTCGGCTTCGATTGGATCCAACTCATCGTCCTCTTCCTCCTCATCACTGCTCCCCTCCTCCTCATCCGCGTATGTAATCTCCTGGAGATCCATTTCATTCAGCCCGAAATCAGAACTCTTGAACGCGATGCCTCCAGGAACGGACTCGACGTTGGGACCTAAGCCATCAGCTGTGCCTTCTGCTGCCATTTTTTGCCGCGTTTTGTCTTGATGCCATTTCTTCCTTGCCTCTTGCCAAGCAATAAGGGAATCGATTTCAGCAATTGCTTTCTCCTTGTCAAGTTGTCCAACCGACACAGCGCCGGAGAACAGGGCATTCATGTCCAGCTTCCCTGCTTTCGGGCCGTGGCGTAAGAACTCGAGGATGCCTTCTATCCAGCCCATGAGTTGCGTGAAGAGTCCGTTGTCATGCGTGTGAACTTCGTGGACGAACTTGTAGAAGTTGTGTTCATGACGCTGGCAGAGATCTATGAAGGCTTGTACAGTTTGGTTAGGGTCTGCGGAGACGTCTTGCTCGCGGCATTTGTCGACGACCTTGCTTTCGTTAGCTGGAAGTAAGGATCAGGAGGGGGAACGTACTTGGATCATGTCATCGATGAACACTGCGAAATCAGTTACAGAGTTGTAAACATTCGCTGACTTATAAACGCGAACAAGCGGCTCGTAGAAGATGGTGAACAGATCTCTCAATAGCTGCAGTGTGACTGGCTCCTCGATCATACTCAACATCATAGCCTTATCTCTTTGCCTCGTATACAGCTTCAACAACTGCTTCAAGTACGAGAATAGCTGAGCTCCCTGCTTCATTTCCTCATCTACATTCTCGACCGCACTATTCCATGCAACGTACGCGTTGAAAATCTTGCCAATCTGCTCTGAGTTGAGAGGTGGTTTAATCTCTTCTGTCCGGAGGATGGCAACAATCAAGTCGATATCATCATCAAAGGCCTCTCGTCGGACACTCTCCTTTATCGGCTCCGAAGCATCTGTGAACTTCTTGATCTTGTCGCTAAAAACCGGATCTCCAATCTTTTCATTCAGGGCATCGATTGATTTCTGGAAACTTCTGATTCCGTCGTTGAGCGTGAGGGAAAAGATTCTTTGCATGAGTGATCTAGCTCCAAAGGGTTGAGCAAGGAAGATGTCGAGGATGCTGGACATGACGGCTGCTGGATTGGCGATTCGAATGGCGTTCTTGATGATAGTATATGGAATCATCGAGTGGATCTTCTTGGCTTGAGCAAACAATTCCGGCGAATTATCTTCTGCTAGGAAAAGATGATAAATGGTGGCCGCCACCTCGATTCGCAGCCACTCAGCGAATTTCTGATATTGTATGCTGAGATCTTGAATTGTTTGCTTTTCTTTGATTTCCTTGAAAAGCATGGTAAGTCCATTCCTTTCAACGATATCTCGACGGAATCTATCAAGGGTCAGTAAAAAATCCCATTCAATTGAAAGGCGTGCATACTGTTCCATATACACATCAAGTTCCGCGGCTCTCTTTCTAGCAACTTCATAAAATCGTCTCTGCTCCTCTACTCTCTTCTCATCCATAGCCTTTCGGTGGGCAATATCCTCCACATCTGCATCCGTCGGCTGAATGGGGGCGTGAGTCAAGAAATCCTGCATTGCTCTTGTCTGGGCGATCTGAGGGTTCGCTAAGAGGTTGCGAAGAAATGCCCTTAGAGAAATTCTCTGGTTCTCCCTCCATAAGATGAGAGGCTGTAATTATCAGCTAGATTCCAATTTGATATCTGGAAAACATCTTACCTCATCTGAAGGTGCAGGCGCAGGCACCGGTGACTGGTTCATCGACCGTGAATCAATGGATGAGCGAGGAGAAGCTCTCCCACTGAAAGAATTTACGGAAGGGCTTTTCCGATGATCTTTGGAAGGGTCAAATTTTTGCTGGAAGAATGAGAAAATGGTTGACTTACCTCTGACTGATAGACTGTTCATCGAGGTCTGAATTGGTTGCGGTACTCCCATGGTGGATATAGAAGATATCGATGAAGCATCAGAATCATCTCCTCCCTTAACTGCACTCAGCAAATTTGAGGCTGTGGAACTTTGCTTGTTCTTCTTTGGCATAGGCGGGAGGACTTTCCCTGGTAACTCCGTGCGTAATCTTTTGTGAAGCCTGCTGAAATCTCCATAGCGTCTCCCAACAAAGAATTCCAACTCGCCCTTCCTCTTCACGCGCAGTATGAATTCCTACCACAATATCAGCACAGTTCAAACCTATAATCCCAATAGAAGACCAACCGCATGCTTGTGGTATCTTATGTTTCTCTTCACGCTCGTCGTTCTGACACCTGCAACATTAACATCCCACCCATTCGAGTAATGACCCTCTGGCATTGAGTTCAAGACGCCATGATCAATAGCTCCAGCATCCACAACTTCTAGCTCGGAGAACCTAATCCTCTCTTCATACCCCGAAGCAGTCGGTATGCCAGACACCATCATGAGCTCCACCAACTTCTGGCATTTTATAGAGAGCTTCCGCCGCTTCGTCTCCTCGAGTCTATCTTCCGAACTCGAAATATGCTTTTCCGCGAATGATTGCAAGAACTAGTTTCCAAATCATATCAGCAATTATTCCATCTTCCAACCTCATTCTCCGGGTAGGATGTACATACGACCTGCAGCTTTTCCTGCCAAAACTCCTTCTCCTTCGCCTTATCGAGGAACGGAAACTCCCTGACATGGTGCACAAAGATATACCTCAGGATTGGGAGCTCCGAGTCCAGCGGACTGATTTCGCCGAAGTCGGATTTGAAAGGGGCGCCGAAGCGTTGGAGTGCGGTGGGAGAGTTGAGCTCTGTAATCTCGTACTTGACTTGTTGGGCTATTAGCTCGCGCTTCAGATCTATTGTCTCGTTAGCACGAGTCCCCAAGGAGCAGCAGATGCAGAGGTAGGGGAAAATACAATGCTCTTGCTTTCCCGTGAGCGCCTGTCCGTGTGTATCCCCTCCGTGGGGTTTCCCAGCTACTGCTGAGCCGTTCTGCTGTGCCATCTTGTTTGCAGGTCGTCTCTTCTGTGCCTTAGGGGGTTTGGAAGTGGGAGAGGAACTGCTTCTAGATAAGAAGGAGCTGTGATGCTGACACGGAGGCTTTCTCGCGTTTTGATGTGCGGTATTTGTGGCTTGCAATTGCTTATTGAGCTGCGCCTGTATTATTAGCATCGCTGTGCCTTTAGCGGGGTACAAATCTTACTCTATGAATCCTTGGCTGTCACAAGTGACTCTGAAGCGTAGTAAGGAATGTACGTGATTATCATTAAATAAGAGAAATGGGAGAAGAGAGAGAACAACATTTCTTCTTAGAGCGTCGCAAGACTTGGCTTGTCTTGGTGCTTGTGATGCTTTGACAGGGATGTTTGGGTGTGGCTTGAGGTCCTCGTCATCGGCTACGAAAGTCTCGCCTTACGTTAAGGTTATGTTCGAGACAACTTTAGAACAACATCACGAACCTTAGGTTTGTGCACGTGGATCCGACAGTTCAAAAAGGGACACTCACCTAATTTCCCACTCTTTTCAATCTTCTATGATATTGTTCATCTTTTTCAAGAGACTTCTAAATACCTCGCCAAGTGCATGACATTCTCTCGATGCCCCACCAGCCCTGCCACGCCCAGGCTTCGAAGAGCAGCTGACCGAGTACTACACCTCCCTCCCTACAAGTAATATTCTTGGCCGACTTGGGACATTGCTGGTGTCTTTTCAAGAGCCTCAGCCTTGGACCTGCCTGAGCCTTTCCTGCGTGTCATCCCCATCACCATTGTTCTTGGAGAGCATGGTTCTTTGCCGGTACGCGTAACCCATTTTTGCTTGAATCATAACTCATCGAAAATCCTCAACCTCGGATCTTCTTCTAATCTACCTTGGCCAGCATTTCTCAATTTTTCTAGCCTATCCTCTGTCTTCCTCTTCAAAGTCCAAGTCTCGTTCTCCAAGAGATTGATATCCGGCACCTTCCCCAGCAGACCACTAGTATTTAACCCCTTGAAAGGACTCGGGCCTTGTGTCTTTGCCGGACTATACTGGAAGATCATCATACCCACGAAGATAAACAAAAAGACAAACATAACTGTCCACATAATCCGTAGCCTCTTCCGCGTCTTGTCTTTCCACTCTTTTTCTGATAGCTCCCAGCCCGTCACGCGGTTTTGAACGAGGTCTACTCGGGACCCGAGAGTCTTGATTCGTTGCCTGCCAGCTTGGACACGGGATGCCAAGTCTTCGATCCGTTTTTGTTGTTCATCGAAGTTCTCGAATTGGTTTAGTTGTGTAGTGATGTCAGCCACCACCTCCTCTGTCTCGACTTTGAAATCATCGTTTAGTTTCCTGGTCATGTTTGCGAGTTCTTTCAAAGAGGCGATTGTGTTTTGTAGGGTGCTGAGTTTTTCGAGGACGGAGTAGTAGGTATTATCGAGACGACGGGTCGTGTTGATTGAGAGAGTATTGAGTCCAAGCAATGCATTCCGTAACTCGCTGTATATGATCTGTTAGCAAAGACTTCACTAGAGGTTATACAGGAGGATAAGGCATACGCAGCCCTCCGAATACCCTTCTCCCTTTCCTCTCTGACTTCACCCTCAGTCACAACCCTCTTCTCCCTCCCAGTCCACTCCGGAATCTCCTGCACAAGCATACTTCCCCGTCGACTCACATCTCGACTCCCACCAGGAGTAACACCTTCACTCTTGCTACTAGTACCCTCATACGAAGGGTGCGCGGACTGTGGTTCCTCCTTTCGACGGTGGTGGTGCAGATGTGGATGATGATGCTTGTGGTGGATCTCAGAAAAGGACCGAGTCGTGAGATGCTTGGGGCGAGTTGGTGAGGCCGGATTCGAAGGTTTGGAAGAGGATTCCGGGGTTTGGCTGGACATGTTTGCGTGGTCTGGGAAGAAGTGCATGTTGAAGCTGCCAGGCTGAAAGCAGGGTGGAGCTTGTACGGTGGGCCGGGAAGGCTGGAAGTGCAATTCTCACGTGGAGGCAGGAAGGGGAGCACAATATAAAGTTGGGTACCCGGGACTGAATTTTTTTGGAATGTCTTTGGGCAAAGTCGAGGGTAGTAGAAACAGCATTAATGTTGTTGTCGTACCGAGGTCTCACATTGATAGTGACATAGCCGTATTTCGAGCCGCTCCTGCCTCCACAGCCACCTACGTGCTGTCCAGACCTGCCTGGCAATTGAGTCGACTGAGCCATTCGTAACATATGCTCGTCCATCTCCAATGTGCCAGCAAGCTTCAAACAACGTGGCCGGTTGCTATAGTGTGCGGTTGAGAACTCGTCAAGCAGAGCAAAATTGTGCGAGAGCCCTCAAAAATCCCTTTTCCATACCAATACCTCCAACTCCGTTTTCCATGCCAGACGCCAGAAATGCCACAAAGTCGGTCTAAGGCCCCAGCCGATCAAGACTTCAGCATGTTGTTCCTCTTTTCCTTTCTCTTTAACCTCTCCACACGCTTTTTATGCATCGTCTCCGCCAATTTCTCATACCGGGCCTTCTCCTCTTTCTTGGCCCTCTTCTCCTTGATAGCTTCTATCCTCCTCTAAAATCGCAAATCAGCATATGAGTCCAACAGTGACATGGACCCTCCGCACTGACCTGTCTCTCTGCCTCCTTCTCATCCTTCATCTCCTTCTCCTTAGCTTTTACAGCCGCCATGGCTTTCCGCTCTTCTTGACGCTTCTCAAATGATGAATTGCCTGCCTTTGGGCGGAATGCGGTCTTTGGTTCGTGCCATTGCTTTCCTGGTTGCTGTTAGGTCAATTTAAATTGAGGGAGGAGTGTTGCATAAAACTCACCATTCTTGCGCATGCCCTGGGCAGTTCCTCCTAGAGGGGCCGCAGGATTTGCAACCTCTGCCGACATGTTGGATTGATGGGGAGGAGAGACTGCGTAAGACGTGAATTCGCTGCTCTTGTTGATCTCGTCCTTATCGGTCGAAAAAAAAGTTCGAGCATCTGATAAGATTTTCGCGCTAAGCCCCGCAGTCCCTGTCCTTTGCCGTCAATAAAAACTTGAGTGCGTGATTTTTCACCTGAAATCTAGAAATGACACCAACTACTTCATAAACTGCCATCTATCCACTTTACATATCCTCGTACAACCAACTACGACGTGATAATACGTGTCACATGCGGGATTTTGTCCGAAAACGCCTCGCCTCCTCTTGACCGCCCCTCGAAATGCTTCCTCGATAGCACTATCGGTAAAGGGGACCAAGAACACCTCACCTCGAACTCCCCACACTTCACACACAAAACCTAATGGCAGTCTGAGCAGCAGCAAGAAGTGCACCA
>Ga0302221_10000306_pt1 | contig 38671 bp, 4 predicted proteins | sample II_Palsa_E2_1_FD_193517 | JGI IMG/M metagenome (GOLD analysis project Ga0302221, IMG submission 193517) | Peat permafrost microbial communities from Stordalen Mire near Abisko, Sweden - II_Palsa_E2_1 | ecosystem: Environmental > Terrestrial > Soil > Palsa > Peat permafrost | place: Sweden... | reverse complement strand
TTTATATAATAAATAAATTATTTATTTATTATTATATATATTAATTTATATATATTATAAATTTAAATAAAATAAATATTAATTAATTTAAAAAAAATTAATATAAAATAAATTTTATAACTAAAAAAAATTATTTAAATTAATTTATTTTTTATTTTTATTTAATTATTTTAGTTATTTAATATTAATAAACTTTTAAAAATTATTAAAAAAAATTATTATTATTAAATATAATTTAATAAAAATTAATTATTTTTTAAATTAATTTAAAAAAAACTTAATATTATTTATTATTAAAATATTTTATTTACTTTAATAAATTTAATTCTTTAAAATAAATATATAATTATAAATATAAATATAAAACTAAATATTAATATTAATATTAATATATTATTTAAATAAAAATAAAAAATATATAATTATTATTTATAAAATAAAAAAAATTTAAATTTTAATAATAAATTTTTTTTTAATATTTAATTATTTAATAATCGACTTTAATAAAATATAATCCCGATTAAAAATAATATAAAAAACTTTATAACTAAAAATAAAAATATTAATATTAATAAATTTAATTAATATTAAAAAATTAATAAAACTTTATATTAATAATTATAATTAATAATATAAAAATAATAATTTATAAATTTATTAAATAAATATTAATAAAATATTATTTAATTATATTATTTAATTATAAATTATATATATAAAATATATAAATATAATTTATATTTAAAAACTTTAAATAATTTTTAAAATTAAAATATTAAATTATTTAATTTATAATTATTATACTTTAATTAATATTTAAAAAAATTATAATAAATAAAAAAATTTTAATAAATAAAAAAATTTTAATAAATAAAAAAATTTTAATAAATAAAAAAATTTTAATAAATAAAAAAATTTTAATAAATAAAAAAATTTAAATAAAAAATTTTAAATTATAATTTATATTATAATTTTTTATTTTTAATATAATATTAATATTAATAACTTTATTATTTTTAATATTTATAAATAATTAATTATATTATAACGTGTGTCACGTGCGTAACCACGTGACCTGTCACGTGATTGCTCTCCAGCTATATAAAGTATAATAAAGTATATTCGTTATTATAAATATTATAATCTTTTAACTTAATTAATTATAATATAAGTTTTATTTTTATATATTATATATATTATTTATATTATTTTTTAATTTAATTATCTAGTTAATAAAGACTTTAATATTAAATATAATATTTTTAAATTTAATATTAATTTATTTATATTAAAAAATAACGATTTTCTTTTATATATTATAGTCGGATATAAATAAATTTCGGCTTTAAATTTTAGTTAATTAAAAACTTTTTAATTAAAGTATAAAGTTTATTTATTAATTTATAAATAATAATATAAATTTTATTAATAAATTTAAAAAAAACTATATAAAACTATAAATATATTTTTAAATTTTTTTTAATATTTTATTTATAATAATAATAATATATTTAAATATATAAAATAAAATAAATTATAAAATCTAAATTATAATTATTTTTAATTAAAATAAATTTTTTTTTAAATAATTTTATTATAAGATAATAAATATTAAATTTAAAAAATTTATAAAGTTTATTAAAAACAAAATAATAAAAAATTTTAAATCCGGAAATCTTTTTTAATATTAAATAAATTAATAAATATATTAATATTTATATTAAAATATATTTTTTAATTATTAAAATAATTAATAAATTAAATAAAAATAAATATTATTTAATTTTATAATAAATATTAAAATATTAAAAAGCTTATAATAAATATTTATTTTATTATAATTCATTTATATAAAAAATATTAATAATACTTAAAAAAAAATATTATAATCTAAAAAACTAAAAAAAAAATATTAAAAGAAATTTATTAATAAAATAAATAATTATTAATGCAACTGCAGCATTGTAGTTATGCCGGTCACGTGTCGAGCGGGCATACCTCGGCACTCGCATGTAGTTACCAGATTAGGCATAGCTTAGTCAAGATTCGGGTATAACGACACTTTTCGTTATTATATCCTCATCCTTCTCTTTAATCAATCATCACTTTATATAATTAGTATTCCCACGCTTACGTAACGACTACTATACGTTATCGGTGGACCGACAATAATAATTAATTATTATATAAAATTATTAACTAATATAAATTAATTTTTAATTTTAAAATATTTTTTTTTATAATTAATAAAATTATAATTAAAAATATAATAAAAAAATCCGAGACTTTATAAATAATTTATTTTAAAATACTTTAATATTAAAAATAATTTATAATAAATTTTTTTATTAAATTAAGATAAATTTAAATATTTTAAATAAAATTAAAAAGATTTTTTTTAAAAATAATAATAATATATTATTAATATTTTAAATATATTTTTAAATATAAACTAAATAATTATTAATTTTTTTTAAATATATTATATATAGTTTTTTTAATTATTGTTTAATTTTTAATTATTTTTTATAAATTTAAAAATTAATAAAAATTATTATAATTTTAAAAATTAATAAAAAGAATAAAATTTTTATTTATTTATAATAATTTATTATTTTATTTTTTTATATTTTAAAAAAACTTAAATATATTATTAAATATAAAATAAATTATTTAAATAATTTTAATAAATAATATTTTAAGCTTTTAATATAAAAGTAAATACTTTATTTAAAAAATTTATAATTAATTTAATAATTATATATTTTATTTATAATATAAAAACAATTATAATTATTAATAAATATATTATAATAATTATTATAAATATATAAAAAGCTTTTAATGCTTTATTAATTTAAAATTTATTAATATATATAATAAAGTAAAAATAAATTTTTTTTTTAATTTTATTTATAAATTTTTTTTTAATTTTTTATATATTATATTTAATAAAGTTTTTAATATAAAATTTTATATTTTATTTTAAATATATAAATAATATTTATTTTTATAAAATAAATTTTTTTTAATATTAATATTAAATTTTTTATAATTAATATATAAAATATTATAATTTAAAAAAATATAAACAAAATTACTTTTATATAAAAAAAACTTAAAATAATATTTTTTATTAAAAAGTTTAATAATTATATTTTAGCTTATATTATAAATAATAAATTTATAATTATTTTTATTATTATAATTTAAAAAAAAGACTAATTTATATTTTTTATTAATTAAATATATAATTTAATAAAAAGCTTAATTTTAAATAATATATTATTAAATAAATAATTAAAGTAAAAAATATTATATATTATATTTATAAATTTATAAAAATAAAAAATAATATTTTTATTAATTTATTATATAAAATTATTATTATTTATATATTATTAATAATATTATATAATATAAAAAAAACTTAATATATAAATAAAACAAAAACATTAATTAATATAAAAAATAAATAATATATAAATATAATTAATAAAACACTTTTATTAATAATTAAAAAAGTCTTTCCGGTTTAAATATTTTTTTAAATATTTTTTTTTATAATATAAATTTAATATTTATTATAATTACTTTAATAAAAAAAAACTATATTTTATTATATATATTTAAATAATAAATAAAAAAAATTTTTATAATTATATATAAAAAAAATTTAATTATTAATAATATTTAAAAATAAAAATATAAAAATTTATTATTTTATTATTTAAAATATTAAAATTTATATTCTAAAAATTATATTTTATATTAAATTATAAAATGGATTAAATTTTAAATTTAAATAAAAAAATAATATTAAAGAAAAATTTTTTTTATTTAATTCTTTTTTAATAGTTTAAAATAAAATAATAAAAGATTTAAATATATAAATCTATAAGTATTTTATATTATTTATTAAAATAATAAATAAATTATTAATAATTATAGTTTTATTAAAAAAATTTTAATATAAAAATTATAAAAGCTTAAAAAAACTTTTAATTATTATATTTTAAAAATATCGATAAAAATAAGTTATATTATAACTAAATTAAATTAGTTAAATATAAAAAGAATAAGTTTTTAAAGTCTTTAAATATAAAGAATAAAGGATTATCGAGAGCTTTATTTTTTATTTATATAAATATTTTAATTCTTTATATATTCGTTAGCTATAAATTTAAATCATTATAACTAATAATTAATTTTAAATCAAAAACTATTAATATACTTATACTTTAATATTTATTAATTATTATAATTCTTTATAAATTAATTAACTTGATTTTAAAATAAATACTTTTAATTTTAAATTTTTAAATTTAACTTAAATATTAAATTTTTTTAATTCTTTAATCCGGACTAATAATAATTTAATGATTTTTTTAATTATAAAATATAAGTAAATTAAGTAAATTATTTTTTATATAATAATAAATTATATTAATTATTATTACTTTTAGTTTTATTTTAATTAAATTATTTAGTTTTAACTTAATTATTTTTTAAAGATTTTAAAGATTTAATTTAATTATTAAAATATTTATTTATAAAAGTGGGTCTAGTTATTAAAATAAAATATATAATATAGTTATACTTTAAAATATAAGTTTTTTAAGTAATAGTAATAATAATTATTATTTATATTTAACGAGTATAAATAAGACTTATAGCTTTAAAACCTCTTAAAGAATATAAAGATATATTAAACTTAAGAATTAAATATAGAGAATATAACCTCGAAAAAATAAATTATATAAATATACTTACTTGACTAATAAGTCTTATAACTATATAAAACTTTTTTAAATAAATAAAATAATTATTAAAGAAAAATAAAAAAGGATTTTCTTTAAAGTTATTTTAAAGTATAAAGTTTAATATAATTAAAGAGATTATAATTTATAAATTTATAAAAATAAATAAATATCGAGACTATATATTAATAAAAAAAAATCTATAAATAAATTTTTATTTTTATTTTTTTAAAATAATTTAAATTCTTTTAATATATATAATATATTTTTAATATAAAGTAATATTTTTTTAATATAAAGTAATATTTTTTTTAATATAAAATAATATTTTTTTTTAATATTTATATCGGTTTTTTTTAGTTTTATTAAAATAATATAGATTTAAATAATTAATTAAATAATCTAATATTATTAATTAAATAATACGGAATTATTAAATATAATAACAATAGCAAAGATTTTAATATAATCGAGAAATATATATAAAACGGGATTTTATATAAATTTTTTATTTATATTAAAATCTTTATTATTATTTTTATATTTAATCTTTATATTATTTAATTAATAATATTAAATTACTTTATTAAATATTTAAGTTTATGTTTTATAAAATTAAAAAAATCGGAATAAATTATAATTTTTTTTAAAAGTATTACTTTATAAAGATATATAATTATATAATCTCGGCTTTTAGTAAAAATATATTTTAGAATAAAACTTTATAATTTTGAGATATTTTATAAAGTTAATCGATTTTATTATAAAAAAAAAAAAGTTTTTAAATCGATTAAATAATAATAATACTAGTTTTTATAATTATTTCAAGAAATATAAAGTTATTTTATAATAATATATTAGATATTTAAAATATTTATAATATTTATAAAAATAAATATTTATTATTTTTATATATATAAATTTTATATAATATTATAAAAAATCTTTATATAATATATAAATCGCGAAAAAGTAATAAAATATAACCCGAAAAAATTCTAACTTAAATAATAATTTAATAATATAGTTTAGATTTTATTTTTTATATTATTTAAAAAACTTTTTTATATTCTTTATTTATTATATTAATTAAATTTCTTTTTATAAATTCTTAAAGACAAAGTAAATCTTATTAATTATAAGTTTAATTATAAATCTAATATTTTAGTTTTATAAAAAGACATTAATATTTATAAACTTATTAATAACTTTATTTTCGTTAATTCTCTTATATTTAAAAGTCTAACGAATCTTAATATTATATATTTTTATAATATTTTATATATTATAAAATATTTATTAAAATAAGCTTAAAGTATCGTTATAAAAGCTTTAAATCATTAAAGTATTATCGATATAAAACTATAATTAACGTTATCGGATATCTAAAAAAAATTAAAATATATATTAAAAGTTCTTTTAAACTTTTATAGTTTTTGCGTTAAAGATAAAAAAAAAATTAATAAAGCTATAACTATTAATAATTTATTTATTATTTTAGTAAATAATGTATTTATAACTTATATACTTGACTTTTTTATTATTTTATTCCGAGTTATTTAAAAAGATAATAATGTCTTTAAATAAAAAAATAGTTTATTATTTCTTAAATTTAGTTAATATTATTTTCTTGTTTAAACTTAAAATTAAATTTATTTTATAATTTAATATAAAGTATAGTTTTCGGAATATAAATCTAAATAATATAATTATAAATTATTATATTTTTATCTTTAAGTAATATTATTAACTAATGTCTTTTTTTATATAATTATAAAAAAGAATATATATTTAATAAATAAATATTATTTATTTATCGTCTAAATATATATAGTGAAATATAATTTTGTTTTCTCGAGAATAATTATAATAAATAATAAATTTATATCTTAGAAAAAAATTATTATTAAAGTTATTTTTTAGATTAAAAGAATTTTTTTAATAATTAATAAAAGTATTTTGTCGATTATATTTATATATTATTTATTTTTTATATTAATTAGTATTTTTTTCTTTTATTATTAAAGTTAAAAAGATTTCTTTTTATTTATATATTATATCTTTATATTATATAATATTAATAATAATATATAAATAATAATTATTTTATATAACGAGTTTATAAAAAGATTATTTTTTATTCTTGTAAGCTTATAAATATAATAAATAATTCTTTTTACTTTAGTTATTTATTTAATAATATATTATTTAAAATTAAGTTTTTTGTCGAATTATATATTTAATTAATAAAGTATAAGTTAATCTTTTTCTTTCGGGACTATAATAATAAAAATAATTATAAGTCTATTATTTATAATATAAGCTAAAGTATATTTATTAAACTTTTTAATAAAGTATATTATTTTAAGTTTTTTTTAATATAAAAATAATTTTGTTTATATTTTTTTAAATTATAATATTTTATACGTTATAAAGAATTTTATATTAATATTAAAAGAATAAATTATTTTATAAAAATAAATATTATTTATATACCCGAAATAAAGTATAAGATTTTATATTAAAAGCTTTATTAAATATAGTATATAAAAAATAAAAAAATAAAAATCTTTATAAAATATTATATATTATATTATAATATAAAATAATAGATTTCTCGAGCTTAATTTTAATCTTTTAGTTAAAAAAAAAACTTTAAATAAATTAAAAGAAAGTAAATATTTATTTTTATTTTATTATATATATTAATAATTTTCGAGCTAATAAAACATTAAAAGTTCTTTATATATCTATTATAATTATTATAATATATTTATTAATAGTTATAATTATTTCGATATTATAAATAAAAAATATAACTAAGTTTATTATTAATCTTTTAAATAAAATATTTTTATATTAAAGTTTAAAATATCGCTTATAAAAATTATTTATATAATTCGTTTTATAATAATTTATTTAAGTTCTTTTAAGATATAAAAAAATAAAATAATTAATTATTATAAATAAATAAATATTTTATTCTTTTTATTAATCTTTAAAATTATAATAATCTTTATTAGTTTTTAGATTTATAAAAAATAATTAAAAATTAAATAATATTAAAGAGATTATATATAGTATATTTAATAAACTCTTATTATACTTTAAAGAGTCTAATAATTATTTAGTTTATATCCGGAAATATATTTAAAACGTTAATAATATATCGTTTTATCTCTTTTAAAAAAATTCTTTAATTTTATTTAAAATACCCGGATTTATTCTAATTTAATAAAAAATCTTATTATAAATTATTTTTAGTATCGAAATATTTTAAAATTTTTATTTATAAAGCTTTAGTTTTCTTTATTATATCTTTAATCATAACTTTATTAATTATAAAAAAAAATACTTTAAAATTAAAAATTAGTTTATATTAATTAATAACTTTATAAAATAATTAGTTATTATTTACTTTATTAATAATTTTCTTCTAATATACCTTTTTAGCTTTCCGGACTATAATATAAAATTCTTTAGTTATTATTAATACTTCTTATATAAATAGATTATAATAAAGTAAATATTCGTTATAAGTCTTTTAATATTCTAGTATTTATTATAAAACTAAATAAATTTTTTTTTTTAAGTTTACCGACTATTTTAATTATTAAAAAGAATATATTAATAAAAGTATTAATATATTTATTAATTTATTTAATATCAAAGAAGATTTTGAGGTTTAAGAGATTTATTATTTTATTTTTAATAAATTTTATAAATTTTATAAATTTAGTATTTATTATTTTATAATAAAATTATTTAAAAAAAATATCTTAACTAAAAATAATAATAACTTAAATCTTATAATCTAATTTATTTTATATATCCGAATATATTATTATTATTATAAATAAGATATTAAAGAAAGTAAAGTCAAGAATATATTTATAATTTTATATAATCTTTTTAAATTTATTAATAAAGTTTATATTATTATTTATAAACTAGTAAATAAACTTTATACTTTAATTAAAAGACTTAATATTAAGTTTAAAAATATTATATTTAATATTAAAGTCTTTATTAATTAAATAATTAAATAAAAGAATAAAGTAAATAATATTATTAATTATTTATAAGCATTAAGAATAATAAAGCTATTAATATTAATCTAAAATAAATATTTACTATAAATTAATTATTATTATTATATTAAAAAGCCGGCTCTTTTTTAAATATATATTATAACTTAAAGTCTTTTATTTAAAAATTCTTGTTTATCGATATTTTTTTAAATATTAATTAAAGTATAATAATTATAAACTAGATAATTTAATATTTTAATTTTAAAAGTTATTTAAAGTTTTTATATATAAATTATATTTATATATTATATATATATAGTTTATAATATAATTAAGTAATATTTTATTAATATTTATTTAATAAATTTATAAGTTATTACTTTTATATTATTGTTTATAGTTATTATTATAAAGTTTTTATTAATTTTTTAATATTAATTAAAGAGTTTATTAATTTTTATACTTTTGTCTTTAATTATAAAGTTTTTTAAATTTATAATCGAAGCTATAATTTAATAAAACCGATTATTAAATAACTAAAAGCTAAAAGAAAAAATAAAAAAAATAAAAGAAAAAGATAATTATTATTATAATTTAAAAGTTTATTATTTTATAAATAATAATTATAAAGTTTTTTTTTGTTTAAATATTATAATAATATTAATACTCTAGCTTTATATTTATCGTATTTAAATAATTATATATTATTATTTAAATATTACTGTCACATTTAAATAATTATATATTATTATTTAAATATTACTAATAAAGATATTATTATATTTAAAGTATAAGAATTTATTATTTAATTATTTAAGAACCATTAATACTTAAATATTAAAAAACTTATATTTTAATTAATAATTATATTAAATATCTTATTTTAATTACTAGACTTACTTTTATAAATAAATATATTAGTTATTAAATTAAAGTTCTTAATTTTTTATTTAAGAGCTTAAGAAATATTTTAATAAATTTTTTAAATTAAAACTAAATAACTTAATTATTATTAATGTAATTAAGGCGAAATTAAAATTAATAATAGTTAATATAATTTATTATTATATAAAAATTAATTCGCTTAATTCGCTTAATATTTACGGTTATTAAAAATCGCTAAATTATTATTAGTCCGGTTTAAAGAATTAGAGAATTTAGTATTTAAGCTAAATTCAAGTATTTAAAATAAAGAGTATTTACTTTAAAATTAACTTAATTAATTTATAATAATAAGTATTAATTTATAAGGATTTATAATAATTAATAAGTGTTATATATATATTAGTAATTTTAATTTAAAATCAATTATTGGTTATAGCGATTTAAATCTATAACTAATAAATATATAAGGGACTAGAATTCCTGCGTAAATAAAAAATCAAGCTTTTAATAATTTTTTATTCTTTTAAATCCAAGGACTTTAAAAACTCACTTCTTTTATATTTAATTAATTTAACTTAATTATAATATAATATCTTTATCGATATTTTTAAAATATAATATAATAATAATATTCTTAGTTTAATAAAGAATATTATTTATTGAATACTTTCTCTTATTTATTATTATAATAAAGTAAGAGTACTCCTATCTTTAATTTATTAATTAATAAATATAGATTATTATAAGCCCGTGCTTAAGTCCCTAAAATAAAATTATAACGAGTATATAAGTTATAACCTCTTGATTATATATCTATAAAAATAAGCGATTACGTTATCCATAATAAGTGATATATAAATTAATTATTATAATAATATTAAACTTAATTTATTAAGTTTAATTTATTATAAATAATCTTTTATATAAAGGATTCTAGCCTTGACTTTTGACCTTAAGTATTATATTATCTATAATAATCTATATTAAGTTATATTTGGCTATATTTCGATATATTTTAATTATTTAAGGCGGCTATATAGTTATTGGTCTAAATATATTATTATTATATATGATTTATACGGACATATATTTTAAATATATCTCTAATACGGTCTTAAATTATTTAGCTATATATAAATAATATATTTATTTAAGGATAAATTATTATATTCTTTATAAGTCGATATTATTATTATATATACGATTCTAAATACTAGTTTTAAAAATTACTTATAATATTTAAAACTAGTTATTATTATTATAATAATTAAAAGAATATTTAAATAAACAAAACTCGAACGAAATAATCGATAATAAATAAAAGACTTATAAAACTTAACTTAAAACTAACTTAAAGGCTTATAATTTATTATTACCTTATTTTAAATTTATCCTATAAATTAAAAGCTTATTAATTTTTGCTAGCGGCTCTTTTACTTAGTAAAAGGATCTGATTTTAGCTTAAATTATACGATAAATAAGTCTCTCTTAAAGTTATTTATTAGTTTTTTATTATTATTTATTAAGTTAAAGGATGATTTAAAGACCTTAAATTAAAGCTTAAATTATAAAATAAGAATATTTTATAAGTTAATATTTTTTATTACCTTAGAAGCCTAACTTTTATAGCTTAAAATAAAATATAAATAATATTAGATTATTTTATTTTATTTATTCTTAAATAAATTCCTTTTGCCAATAATAGGACTTTTAAAATAATTAAGGAAATTTTTATTTTATTAATTATTTAAAAGCTCCTTATTAATATTAAAAAGTTATAATTTAAATAATAAATTTATAATTAATATTAATATTTAACTTTTTAAAGAATTTTTACTTTTAGTAAATTTTTAAAGTTTTAAATAAATAAAACTTTAAATATAAAATAATATTAATTAATTAGGTCTTATTAACCCGATTAGGCTATAATTTTTAATATAGACCTATATAATGTCTAGTATTTAAAAATATAAAAATTATATTTATAAGTTTATTATAGTTCTTAAAAAATATTAAAGATATTAAAATATTATTTTAAGTTATAACTAAAAGATTATAGCTTAAGTTTAAAAATCTTTAATACTTAATATATCTTTATTTTAAAACTAAAGTTTTAAGAGTTATTTAAATATAACTTAAATATTATAATAAGGGAATAGTTATAGTATTTAAATATAACTACTTTTTTATCTTTTAAAAGGAATAAATTAATTAAATACTCTAATTATATAAAATAAAAGAATAATATTAATTTATTTTTAGAAATAAATGACTATATATCTTATATTAATAAATCTAAATCTAAGTCTAATAAAGCCTTATATTATAATATTAAAACTAGTAGGAATAAAGAAAGCGATAAAGAAACTAATGCTTATAATTTAGATCCTTTTTCAAGAGAATTAAGCGCTAGGTATATCGACCGACTAATCAAATTTAATCAAAATAATAAATATACTTTAAGAATACTTAAATTAATTATTTTAAATAATAATAACGATTATTTTAAAGATAAAACTAGTATTAAGAATTTATACAATAATATTATTAATACTTTTTAATATTATTAGTTTAGAATTAATTAATTATTATTTTAATAAAATTATTAATATTAATTATAATTCTTTTAATAATATAGATAAATATATTAATAATATTTAATTATTCTTAATTTATTTAAATAAATTAGGTTAATCTATTAATAAATCTATTATAGCTTAGATTATATTAAAAGAATTATCTAGTTAATATAATAATTATATATCTTATAAATATAAGAAATTAATTAAAAATATTAAGGAAATTAATATACTTAAGTTAATTAATAATTTAATATTAAAGAAAGATTAATTTAATTCTAATATTAATTTAAAAATTAATAAGACCTCTTTTAATAATAATTAGTCTTATTATAAATATTATAATAAAAAAAAATATATTAAGAATAAATACTTTATTAAATATCTTAAATTAAAAAATAATTATTTTAATTCTAATTTAAATAATAAGACTAAAATCTTTAAAAAATATTATAAAAATATTAAAAAACTTAAAGTTATTTATAAAAAAAACAATCTATTAAAGTAATTATAAGTACTTTATTAGAAAATAATAATATTATTAATAATAACTTTAATAATATTAATAAAGTTAATACTAATAATATTTCTTTAAAAATAATTAAGGATATTAGTATTAAAAACTTTAAAGAAGAATTAAAATTTATAAATATTCTTAAAAATAAAGTTATTAAAAGAACTAAAGCTCTTAGTTATAATAATAATTTTAAAAATAATAATAATAAAATATTTATATTAAACTCAAGAATATCTAAGTATTATATATCTTATAAAAATATTTTATTAAACTATAAATTAATTAATAATAAATCGGTTATTATAATTAATAAAATTAAATTATTTATTAAAGATATTAGAAATATTCTCGTTATAATAAATAATAAGACTTTATTTATTAAAAATATTAATTATATTCTAAATATTAAAATAATCTTAATAAACTTAAAAGAACTAATAAATAAAGATTAGGAAATTTTATTTAAACAAGATATAGTAATATTAAGTTATAATAATAATAATTTTATAATTAATATTATATAATATTTAAATATTTATTTTTTAAATAAGGTCTTTATAAATTATAAGATATTAAAATCTATAGTTTATAATATTATTAATTATAGTTCTAATATAATTAATAAAAATCCAATATTAAATTTAAATAATAAAGATAATTCTTTATTAGATTTATATTACCGGAGATTTTTATATATTAATAAGAACTATATTATTAAAAGTACTAAAAAATTAATAAGGATATTAATCCTTAAATCTAATTTAATTTTATATAATTATAATAATTATTATTATACTAAATTTAAAGAGATTATTAGCCAAAAATCTAATAATCCCGTTAATATACTTAAATTTATCGACTACGATATTTTAGGTCTATTTAAAATTAAAGAACTAAAAGGGAAGAATTATATATTTACTATAATTTATTGTATTAGTAAATATATATAAATTTATATTATTAAATTTAAATCCGATATTTATAATATTATAATAAATTATTATAATATAATATTAATTTAATTTAATATTAATATTAAAGGAGTACGACTAGATAACACTAAAGAATTTAAATTAATTAAACTAAATTTTTTTTATAATATTAAAGGATTATTATTAAAGTATAGTATTACTTATATATAAACTTAAAATAATAAAGCGGAATATTTTAATTTATATTTATTAAAATATATTATATTAATTTATTTTTATAAAAATATTTCTTTAAAATTATAGTCGATTTTAATTTAAGGAATTACTTATATTAAAAATTATATTTATAATAATATAATTAATATTAATTCTTATAAATTAATAATTAAATAAAAATTTATTTTATTTTATATAAGAATATTAGGATTTTTATATTATATCTTAATCTTTAAAATAACTAGGGAAGATAAAAACTTTAATAATAAGTCTAAAAAGAATATATTAATAAGATTTGAGTCCTTTAATAATTTTATTATTTATATATCAGAAAATAATAAAGTTATTATTACTAGAGATATAATAATTAAAGAGGAATTAAATTATAAAAATAATTATAAACTTAAAGAGAACTATAATATATTTTTAGAAATTAAATTTCCCGATTATAATAATTATATATTGATTTATAATAAAGAATCTATAAATAATAATAATAATAATATTTATAGTAATAATAAACTAAATTTATTTATAATATTAAAATAAGCTAAAATATATTAAATAATTAATAAGGAGATAATTAATTAAAATAATAATAATTTAGATAAATTAGACCTTAATTATTGATATATTAGATCTAGTAAATTATCTGGACCTAATATAAATATTATATAATTAAATATTTATAATATTATTTCTTTAGTTTATTTAAATTTATTAAATCAGGGAGTAAATATTAATTTTAATTTTAAAAATTATAAAAATTATTAATTTAATAATTTAAATAATTTAAGAAATTTAAGAGATTTTAGTAAAATTATTAAAGATAATGATTTTAATAATTTATTAATATTTAATTTAAATATTAATAAAAAATTAATTTTTAAAGAAAATATAAATATTAGTTATATTAATTTTTATAATTATAAAAATAAAAATTCTAGTATTAATAGTTCTTTTAAAAATAATTATAATTTTGAAAAAATTAATAAAATTAATAAAGATAATAAATCTATTCTTAAGGATAAAGACAATAAATTAATCTTTAAGGATAAAGATTTTAAAATTAAAATTAAGGATTTAATTAAATTTAAATCTTATAAAAAAATTATAAATATCTTAAATAAAGAGGAATGGATTAAATCTATAAAATTAAAGCTAGATACTTTAAATAATAATAATATCTGGAAATTAATTCCTAGATCTAAAAATATTAAAGTATTAAAAAATCGATAGATATATAAAATTAAGAATATCGATACTTTAAGTCTTATATTTAAATCAAGGTTTATCGCTAAAGACTTCGAATAATTATATAGACTTAATTATATTAAAATCTATACTAGTGTTATAAAATAAATAACTTGGAAATTAATATTTATATTAGCTATATTTAATAATTTAATTATATTTAAAATAAATATGATTTTAATTTTTACTTAAAAAAATATCGATATTTTATTATACTTGGAATAATTTAAAGATTTTATAAATATTAATTATTTTAATTATATATTATTATTAAATAAAGTATTATATAAATTAAAATAATTAGCTTAAATATAGTTTTATACTTTAAAATCTAAGTTCTTAAAATTAGGATTTAAGTCCTTAAATAACGAAGTATACTTATTTATAAATAATAATATTAAAGTTATTATTTATTTATATATTAATAATTTAATTATTTTAATTCCTAATAAAATTATATTTAACGACTTTATTAAATCAATAAGTCAAGACTTTAAAATTAAGAATTTAAGAATTATTAAAGATTATTTAGATATTAATATTAATTTTAATATTAATAAAAAATTTATTAAATTAAGTTAAGTTATCTATATTAATAAAATACTTAATAAATATAATTTATAAAATATTAAAATAAAGTCTATACCTATAGATTTTTATATTAAATTAAAATCTAATAAGGAATAAATTAATAAAGAATAAATTAAGTTATATTAAATATTTATAAATTTTTTATTATATATAATATTTAATACTAGAATAAATATTATATATATAATTATTAAATTAACTTACTATATATTTAATTCTAATAATATTTATTTTATTATCGTTAAAAGAATATATAAATATTTAAAGAATATTAAAGACTACGATATAATTTATTATAAAAATAAGAATTATTTTATAAGTAGATATTATAATGCCGACTATATAGATAATATTAAAATTATTAAATTAATTAGTAATTATTTAATATTATATATCGAAGATATAATTAACTAGAAGTCTAAATTATAGTTAATTATAGTTTAAAATATTATAGAAGCTAAATATATAATTATTAATATTATAATAAAAGAGATTATTTATATTAAAGTTTTATTAAAGGAATTAGAATATTATAAGTAAAATAAATTTTTAATTTATATTAATAATAATAAAATTTTATTATTAGCTAAAAATATAATTTTTTATAAAAGGATTAAGTATATAGTGATAAAATATTATTATATAAGAGATTTAATAATTAAGGATATAATAAATTTTAATTATATATCCTCCAAAAATCAAAAAGTGAATAGATTAATAAAATCATTAAATAAATTAAAATTTAATAATTTTTTAATTTATTTAGAATTTAAATTAATTTAGTTCTAAATAATAATATTTTTATTAAGGGAGTATATTATATTTAAATAATTATATATTATTATTTAAATATTATTATTATATTTAAATAATTATATATTATTATTTAAATATCATTAATAAAAATATTATTATATTTAAAATATAAAAATTTATTATTTAATTATTTAAGAATTATTAATACTTAAATATTAAAAAATTTATATTTTAACTAATAATTATATTAAATATCTTATTTTAATTACTAGACCTACTTTTATAAATAAATATATTAATTATTAAATTAAAGTTCTTAACTTTTTATTTAAGAGCTTAAAAGATATTTTAATAGATTTTTTAAATTAAAACTAAATAACTTAATTATTATTAATATAATTAAGACGAAATTAAAATTAATAATAATTAATATAATCTATTATTATATAAAAATTAATTTATTTAATTTGCTTAATATTTATGGTTATTAAAAATCACTAAATTATTATTAGTCCGGTTTAAAGAATCGGAGAATTTAGTGTTTAGACTAAATTTAAATATTTAAAATAAGGAGTGTTTACTTTAAAATTAAGTTAATTAATTTATAATAATAAGTATTGATTTATAAGAATTTATAATAATTAATAAGTATTACATACGTACTAGTAGTTTTAATTTAAAATTAATTATTGGTTATAGTGATTTAAATCCATAATTAATAAATATATAAGGGACTAAAATTCCTATATAAATAAAAAATCAAGCTTTCAATAACTTCTTATTCTTTTAAATCCAAGGACTTTAAAAACTCACTTCTTTTATATTTAATTAATTCGACTTAGTTATAATATAATATTTTTATCGATATCCTTAAAATATAACAATATTTATATTTATAATTATATATTTTAAAAGATTAAATTTATTAAAGTAAATAAAGCAATAATAGCTTAAAATTCCTTATCGCTATAATAATGAATAATGTTGAGTTTTTTTTAAATTAGTTTAATAATCTTACTATTTTTTTTTTAAAACTCGATAAAGAAATAATTATAACTAGTTAAGAAAAGTTTATAATAATTAATATATTTAAAAATATTTATATAATTAATTTTTATTAAATTATTATATTAGTTTATTTATATAATATAAATATTATAATAAATATATTAAATATATTATATAAAATTATAAAACTTTTAATAATCTAGATTATATTTAATAATAATAAACTTTTTTTTAATAATTTTTAAAAACTCGTTAGTATTAAAGAGCCGGAAAAGTTAGACAAGAATAAAGAATAAAATAATCTAAATAATTTTTTTAGTTATAAAATTAACTTCATATTAAAAAAAAATAATAATTAATCGATATTTATTTTATTTAAGTTATAACTTCTTTAATAATTAATTTAATTATACTAGTAATAATTATACTAAAAAACTAATATATTATAACCAGGATATTTAATATAATATAATTATATTAGACTTTAAATTATTTAATAATAGTCTTATATAAAACTCTAAAAATAATCTCGGTATTCTTTTAAATAATAAAGAAATCTCGAGTTATAAAGTTTATTAAAATAATAATCTAGTTAGTTTATATAAATATAATCAAAAAAATTAATATTAAAATAAAGTCTTATATTTTAGAATATAGTTTATATTAAAGAATAAAATATTCTAGTTTATCGAGTAAAATATTCTTTTTGACTAATATAAAAAGATGTTTATTTTTTTATTTTAAAGAAATACTTACTAAAATAATAACAGAGATATTTTTTAATTTATTAAAGTTAAATAAAGTAAAAGTTTTGCCTAAAGAAATATTGTATTTTAAGGATATCGATAAAGATATTATATTATAATTAAGTCGAATTAGTTAAATATAAAAAAAGTGAGTTTTTAAAGTTCTTGGATTTAAAAGAATAAAAAATTATTAAAAGCTTGATTTTTTATTTATGCAAGAATTCTAGTCTCTTATATATTTATTAGTTATAGATTTAAATCACTATAACCAATAATTAATTTTAAATTAAAATTACTAGTATACACGTAACACTTATTAATTATTATAAATCCTTATAAATTAATACTTATTATTATAAATTAATTAATTTAATTTTAAAGTAAATACTCCTTATTTTAAATACTTAAATTTAGTCTAAATACTAAATTCTTTAATTCTTTAAACCGGACTAATAATAATTTAGTGATTTTTAATAACCGTAAATATTAAGTAAATTAAGCGAATTAATTTTTATATAATAATAGATTATATTAATTATTATTAATTTTAATTTTATCTTAATTATATTAATAATAATTAAGTTATTTAGTTTTAACTTAAAAAATTTATTAAAATATCTCTTAAACTCTTAAATAAAAAATTAAGAATTTTAATTTAATAACTAATGTACTTATTTATAAAAGTAGGTCTAGTAATTAAAATAAGATATTTAATATAATTATTAGTTAAAATATAAATTTTTTAATATTTAAATATTAATGATTCTTAAATAATTAAATAATAAATTTTTATACTTTAAATATAATAATATATAATTATTTAAATATAACAATAATATTTAAATAATAATATATAATTATTTAAATATAATATACTCCCTTAATAAAAATATTATTATTTAGAACTAAATTAATTTAAATCCTAAATAAATTAAAAAATTATTAAATTTTGATTTATTTAATAATTTTATTAATCCATCCACTTTTTGATTTTTGGAGGATATATAATTAAAATTTATTATATTCTTAATTATTAAATCTTTTATATAATAATATTTTATCGTTATATACTTAGTCCTTTTATAAAAAATTAGATTTTTAGCTAATAATAAAACTTTATTATTATTAATATAAATTAGGAATTTATTTTACTTATAATATTCTAATTCCTCTAATAAGACTTTAATATAAATAATCTCTTTTATTATAATATTAATAATTATATATTTAGCTTTTATAATACTTTAAGCTATAATCGACTATAATTTAGACTTTTAGTTAATTATATTTCCGGTATATAATATTAAATAATTACTAGTTAATTTAATAATTTTAATATTATCTATATAATCGATATTATAATATTTATTTATAAAGTAATTCTTATTTTTATAATAAATTATATCGTAATCTTTAATGTTCTTTAAATATTTATATATTTTTTTAATGATAGTAAAATAAATATTATTAGGATTAGATATATAGCGAGTTAATTTAATAATTATATATACAATATTTATCCTAGTATTAAGTATTATATATAATAAAAAATTTATAAGTATTTAATATAACTTAATTTATTCTTTATTAGTTTATTCCTTATTAAATTTTAATTTAATATAAGAATCTATAAATATAGACTTTATTTTAATATCTTATAAATTATATTTATTAAGTACTTTATTAATATAAATAACTTAATTTAATTTAATAAATTCTTTATTAATATTAAAATTAATATTAATATCTAGATAGTCTCTAATAACTTCTAAATTCTTAATTTTAAAGTCTTGACTTATTGATTTAATAAAGTCATTAAATATAATTTTATTAAGAGCTAAAATAACTAAATCGTCGATATATAAATAAATAATAATTTTAATATTATTATTTATAAATAAATATACTTTATTATTTAAGGACTTAAATCCTAATTTTAAGAGCTTAGATTTTAAAGTATAAAACTATATTCAAGTTAATTATTTTAATCTATATAATACTTTATTTAATAATAATATATAATCAAGATAATTAATATTTATAAAACCTTTAAATTATTTTAAGTATAATAAAGTATCAATATTTTCTTAAGTAAAAACTAAAATCATATTCGCTTTAAATATAATTAAGTTATTAAATATAACTAATATAAATACTAATTTCCAAGTTATTTATTTTATAATACTAGCATAAATTTTAATATAATTAAGTCTATATAATTATTTAAAGTCTTTAGTAATAAATCTTAATTTAAATATAGGACTTAAAATATCGATATCCTTAATTTTATATATCTATCGACTTTTTAATATTTTAATATTTTTAGGTCTAGGAATTAATTTCTAGATATTATTATTATTTAAAGTATCTAGCTTTAATTTTATAGATTTAATTTATTCCTCTTTATTTAAGATATTTATAATTTTTTTATAAGATTTATATTTAATTAAATTCTTAATTTTAATTTTAAAATCTTTATTCTTAAAGACTGATTTATTGTCTTTATCCTTAAGAACGGATTTATTATCTTTATTGATTTTATCGATTTTTTCGAAATTATAATTATTTTTAAAAGAACTATTAATACTAGGATTTTTATTTTTATAATTATAAAAATTAATGTGACTAATATTTATATTCTCTTCAAAAATTAATTTTTCATTAATATTTAAATTAAATATTAATAAATCATCGAAATCGTCATCTTTAATAATTTTATTAAAATCTCTTAAATCTCTTAAATTATTTAAATCATTAAATTAATAATTTTTATGATTTTTAAAATTAAAATCAATATTTATTCCCTGATTTAACGAATTTAAATAAACTAAAGAAATAATATTATAAATATTCGACTATATAATATTTATATTAGGTCCAGGTGATTTACTAGACCTAGTATATTAATAATTAAAATCTAATTTATCTAAATCGTCATTATTTTAATTAATTATCTTCTTATTGATTATTTGATATATTTTAGCTTATTTTAATATTATAGATAAATTTAATTTATCGTTATTATAAATATTATTATTATTATTATTTATAAATTCTTTATTATAAATTAATATATAATCGTTATAATCGGGAGATTTGATTTCTAAAAATATATTATAGTCCTCTTTAAACTTATAATTATTTTTATAATTTAATTTCTCTTTAATTATTATATCTCTAATAATAATAACTTTATTATTTTCTGGTATATAAACAATAAAATTATTAAAGGACTCAAATCTTACTAATATATTCTTTTTAGACTTATTATTAAAGTTTTTATCTCCCCTAGTTATTTTAGAAATCAAGATATAATATAAAAATTCTAATATACTTATATAAGATAAATCAGGTTTTTATTTAATTATTAATTTATAAGGACTAATATTAATTATATTATTATAAATATAATTTTTAATATAAGTAATTTCTTAAATTAAAATTAATTATAATTTTAAAGAGATATTTTTATAAAAATAAATTAATATAATATATTCTAATAAATATAAATTAAAATATTCCACTTTATTATTTTAAGTTTATATATAAATAGCGCTATACTCTAATAATAATCCTTTAATATTATAAAAGAAACTTAGTTTAATTAATTTAAATTCTTTAGTATTATCTAGTCACGCTCCTTTAATATTAACGTTAAATTAAGTTAATACTATATTATAATAATTTATTATAATATTATAAATATTAGATTTAAACTTAATAATATAAATCTATATATATTTACTAGCGCGATAGATTATAATAAATATATAATTCTTTCCTTTTAGTCCTTTAATTTTAAATAAATCTAAAATATCGTAATCGATAAATTTAAGTATATTAACGGGATTATTAGGTTTTTGGTTAATAATCTCTTTAAATTTAGTATAATAATAATTATCGTAATTATATAAAATTAAATTAGATTTAGGGATTAATATTCTTATTAAGTTTTTAGTACTCTTAATAATATAGTCCTTATTAATGTATAAAAATCTCCGGTAATATAAATCTAATAAAGAATTATCTTTATTATTTAAATTTAATACCGGATTTTTATTAATTATATTAGAATTATAATTAATGATATTATAAATTATAGGTTTTAATGCTTTATAATTTATAAAGACCTTATTTAAAAAATAAATATTTAAATACTATATAGTATTAATTATAAAATTATTATTATTATAACTTAATATCGTTATATTTTATTTAAATAAGATTTTCTAATCTTTATTTATTAGTTTTTTTAAGCTTATTAAAATTATTTTAATATTTGGAATATAATTAATATTTTTAATAAATAAAGTCTTATTATTTATTATAACGGGAATATTTTTAATATCTTTAATAAATAATTTAATCCCATTAACTATAATAATCGATTTATTATTAATTGGCTTATAGTCTAATAAAATATCTTTATAGGGCGTATAATACTTAGATACTCTTAAGTCTAATATAAGTACTTTATTATTATTATTTTTAAAATCGTTATTATAACTAAGAGCTTTAGCTCTTTTAATAACTTTATTTTTAAGAATATCCATAAACTTTAATTCTTCTTTAGAGTTTTTAATACTAATATCCTTAATTATTTTTAAAGAGATATTATTAGTATTAACTTTATTAATATTATTAAAGTTATTATTAATAATATTATTATTTTTTAATAAAGTACTTATAATTACTTTAGTAGATTATTTCTTTTTATAAATAACTTTAAGTTTTTTAATATTTTTATAATATTTTTTAAAGATTTTAGTTTTATTATTTAAATTAGAATTAAAATAATTATTCTTTAATTTAGAATATTTAATAAAGTATTTATTTTTAATATACCCCTTTTTATTATAGTATTTATAATAAGACTAATTATTATTAAAAGAGGTCTTATTAGTTTCTAAATTAATATTAAAATTAAATTAATCTTTCTCTGATATTAAATCATTAATTAACTTAAATATATTAATTTTCTTAATATTTTTAATTAATTTCTTATATTTATAAGATATATAATTATTATATTAACTAAATAATTCTTTTAATATAATCTAAGCTATAATAGATTTATTAATAGATTGGCCTAATTTACTTAAATAAATTAAGAATAATTAAATATTACTAGTATATTCGTTTATATTATTAAAAGAATTATAATTAATATTAATAATTTTATCGAAATAACGATCGATTAATTCTAAACTAATAATATTAAAAGTATTAATAATACTGTCGTATAAGTCCTTAATATTAGTTTTATCCTTAAAACGGTCGTTATTATCGTTTAAAATAATTAATTTAAGTACTCCTAAAACATGTTTATTATTTCGATTAAATTTAATTAGTCGGTCGGTATACCTGGCGCCTAATTCTCTTGAAAAAGGGTCTAAATCATAGGCGCTAGTCTCTTTATCGCTTTCTTTATCCTTACTAGTTTTAATGCCATAATATAAGACCTTATTAAACTTAGATTCGGATCCGTCAATATAAGATATATAGTCATTTATTTTTAAAAATAAATCAGTATTATTCTTCCACTTTATATAATTAGAACGTTTAATTAACTTATCCCCTTTAAAAGATAAAAAACTAGTTATATTTAAATATTATAATTACTCCTTTATTATAATATTTAAGTTATATTTAAATAATTTTTAAAACTTTAGTTTTAAGATAAAGATATATTAAGCGTTAAAGATTTTTAAGCTTAAGCTATAATCTCTTAATTACGACTTAAAATAATATTTTAGTATCTTTAGTATTTTTTAAGGATTATAATAGACCTATAAATATAATTTTTATATTTTTAAATATTAGACATTATATAGGTCTATATTAAAAATTATAACCTAATCGGGTGAGTGGGACCCGATTAATTAATATCGTTTTATATTTAAAGTTTTATTTATTTAAAACTTTAAAAATTTACTAAAAGTAAAAATTCTTTAAGAATTAAATATTAATATTAGTTATAAATTTATTATTTAAATTATAACTTTTTAGTATTAATAGGGAACTTTTAGATAATTAATAAAATAAAAATTTCCTTAATTATTTTAAAAGTCTTATTATTGGCAAAAGGAATTTATTTAAGAATAAATAAAATAAAGTAATCTAATATTATTTATATCTTATTTTAAGTCATAAAAGTTAGACTTTTAAGATAATAAAAAATATTAACTTATAAAATATTCTTATTTTATAATTTAAGTCTTAATTTAAGGTCTTTAAATTATTCTTTAACTTAATAAATAATAATAAGGAACTAATAAATAACTTTAAAGGAGACTTATTTACCGTATAATTTAAGCTAAAATCAGATCCTTTTACTAAGTAAAAGAGCCGCTAGCAAAAATTAATAAGCTTTTAATTTATAGGACAAATTTAAAATAAGATAATAATAAATTATAAGTCTTTAAGTTAGTTTTAAGTTAAGTTTTATAAGTCCTTTATTTATTATTGATTATTTCGTTTAAGTTTTATTTATTTAAATATTTTTTTAGTTATTATAATAATAATAACTAGTTTTAAATATTATAAGTAATTTTTAAAACTAGTATTTAAAATCATATATATAATAATAATATCGACTTATAAAGAATATAATAATTTATCCTTAAATAAGTATATTACTTATATATAGTCAAATAATTTAGGACTATATTAGAGATATATTTGGAATATATATCCGTATAAATTATATATAATAATAATATATTTAGACCGATAGCTATATAGTCGCCCTAAATAATTAAAATATATCGAAATATAGCCAAATATAATCTAATATAAATTATTATAGGTAATATAATATCTAAGGTTAAAAGTCAGGACTGGAATCCTTTATATAAGAGATTATTTATAATAAATCGAACTTAATAAATTAAGTTCGATATTATTATAATAATTAATTTATATATTATCTATTATGGATAGCGTAATTACTTGTTTTTATAGATATATAGTCAAGAGATTATAACTTATATACTCGTTATAACTTTGTCTCAGGGACTTGGGCACGGGCCTACAATAACCTATATTTATTAATTAGTAAGTTAAAGATAGGAGTACTCTTACTTTATTATAATAATAAATAAGAGGAAGTATTCGATAAATAATACTCTTTATTGAATTAAGAGCATTATTATCATGTTATATTTTAAGGATATCGATAAAGATATTATATTATAATTAAGTCGAATTAGTTAAATATAAAAGAAGTGAGTTTTTAAAGTTCTTGGATCTAAAAAAGTAAGAAATTATCGAAAGCTTGATTTTTTATCTACGCAGGAATTCTAGTCCCTTATATATTCATTAGTTATAGATTTAAATCGCTATAACCGATAATTAATTTTAAATCAAAACTATTAGTACGCACGTAACGTTTATTAATTATTATAAATTCTTATAAATCAATACTTATTATTATAAATTAGTTAACTTAATTTTAAAGCAAACGCTCCTTATTTCAAATACTTGAATTTAGCCTAAACACTAAATTCTCCGATTCTTTAAACCGGACTAATAATAATTTAGCGATTTTTAATAACCGCAAATATTAAGCGAATTAAGCGAATTAATTTTTATATAATAATAGATTATATTAACTATTATTAATTTTAATTTCGCCTTAATCATATTAATAATAATTAAATTATTTAGTTTTAACTTAAAAAATCTATTAAAATATCTCTTAAGCTCTTAAATAAAAAGTTAAGAACTTTAATTTAATAACTGACGTACTTATTTATAAAAGTAGGTCTAGTAATTAAAATAAGATATTTAGTATAATTATTAGTTAAAATATAAGTTTTTTAATATTTAAGTATTAATGATTCTTAAATAATTAAATAATAAATTCTTATACTTTAAATATAATAATATCTTTATTAGTAATATTTAAATAATAATATATAATTATTTAAATGCGACAGTAATATTTAAATAATAATATATAATTATTTAAATGCGACATAAATAATAATATATAATTATTTAAATGCGACAAGAAAATAAACTATAAGATTTAGTATTATAAAAATCTATTTTTAAGTTTTTTAAAATCTTTATTAAATTTATAAAAAAGACTAATTTAAAGACTACAAAAGAATATAATACTTTTAAATATTAACTATATATCCCGATCGATATAAAGTTAATAAAGTTGATATATAGTAACATTATAAAAAAATAAATAATTTTATTATATATATTATATATAAAATTATATTTATTTAGCTTTTTATAAAAAATATAAACTTATTTATAATATTAATAAAGTTATATATAATTATATATTAAATTTTTATTTTACGTTTAATTATATCGAGTCTATTATTAATAATATCTATTATAATACTATTAATAAATATACTTTTATTTAAATTAAAATAAAGAAGAAAGTTTATATTAAAAGCTCGTTATTGTCTTTTTAAAATATAAAGATTTAAAAGGGATTAAAGATTTTATTATTGCGTATAGTCGGTATTTTAAATATTTTCGGATAAGAAATTCGAATATTAAGACGTTATAGATATTATTTTATCTAAATTAATATATTAAAGTATTAAAATAAAGAAAAAAGAGTTTATAGATATAATATCGAGATGATTTAGGATTATTAAAAGCTGAAAATTAATATTGTGAACAAAAACTTGATTTAAGAAAAATATTATAAATATATAAGTTTTTTTAATATTTAAGTATTAATGAATCTTAAATAAATAAATAAAAGAATTTTTTATTTCTTATATTTCTTATATTTTTTATATTCTTTAAAATATACTAAATATATTAAATATATTAATTATTTAAATATAATAAAATATATTATAATTATTATTTTAAAATTTTATAAAATCTTAAATTTTTTTTAAAAAAAATATTAATTATATATATAATACTATTATATTTAAATATTATTAATAAAAATATTATCAATAAAAATATTATCAATAAAAATATTATTAATAAAAATATTATTATATTATATTTAATATATTTAGTATATTCTAAAGAATATAAAAAATTTAAAAAATTTAAAAAATTCTTTTATTTATTTATTTAAGATTCATTAATACTTAAATATTAAAAAACTTATATTTTAAATTATAACTATATTATATATTTTATCTTAATAACTAGACTTACTTTTATAAATAAATACTTTAGTGATTAAATTAAGATCTTAAAATCTTTAAGGAATAATTAGTAAGTTAAAACTAAATAACTTAATTAATATTAATATAATTAAGATAAAATTAAAATTAATAATAGTTAATATAATCTATTATTATATAAAAAATAATTTACTTAATTCACTTAATATTTATAGTTAAGAAAAATCACTAAATTATTATTAGTCCCGGTTAAAGAATCGGAGAATTTAGTATTTAAGCTAAATTAAAGAATTTAAAATCAGGAGTATTTACTTTAAAATTAAGCTAATTAATTTATAATAATAAGGATTAATTTATAAAGATTTATAATAATTAATAAGCGTTAAACATATTAGTAATTTTTGATTTAAAATTAATTATCGACTATAGTGATTTAAATCCGTAACTAATAAATATATAAAGAATTAAAATTCTTATATAAATAAAAAATCAAGCTCTCGATAATCCTTTACTCTTTATCTAAAGACTTTAAAACTTACTTTTTTTATATTTAATTAATTCGACTTAATTATAATATAGATAACTTATTTTTATTAATATCCTTAAAATATAATATAATAATAATATTTTTAGTTTAATAAAAAATATTATTTATCAAATACTTTCTCTTATTTATTATTATAATAAAGTAAAAGTACTCTTATCTTTAATTTATTAATTAATAAATATAGATTATTATAAGCTTATACTTAAGTCTTTAAAATAAAATTATAACGAATATATAAATTATAATCTCTTAACTATATATTTCTATAAAAATAAACGATTACGCTATCTATAATAAATAATATATAAATTAATTATTATAATAATATCGAACTTAAGTTATTAAATTTAATTTATTATAATAATCTTTTATATAAAGAATTCTAGTCTTAACTTTTTATTTTAGATATTATATTATTTATAATAATTTATATTAGATTATATTTAGCTATATTTCGATATATTCTAGTTATTTAGAATAACTATATAGATAGCTATTAATCTAAATATATTATATACGATTTATACGGATATATATTTCAAATATATCTTTAATATAATTCTAAATTATTCGGCTATATATAAATAATATATTTATTTAAGAATAAATTATTATATTATATTCTTTATATAAATTATTATTATTATTATATATATAATTCCGAATATTAGATTTAAAAATCATTTATAATATTTAAAAGAATATTCGAATAAACGAAATTCGAACGAAACAATCAATAATAAATAAAAAACTTATAAAACCTTAAATTAACTTAAAGACTTATAATTTATTATTATTTTATTTTAAAATTATTTTATAATTTAAAAACTTATTAATTTTTATTAGCGGCTCTTTTACTTAGTAAAAGAATTTTAATTTTAGCTTAAATTATACGGTAAATAAGTTTTTTTTTAAATATTTATTAATTTTTTATTATTATTTATTAAGTTAAAAAACGATTTAAAGACTTTAAATTAAAACTTAAATTATAAAAATAAGAATACTTTATAAATTAATATTTTTTATTAACTTAAAAGTCTTACTTTTATAGCTTAAAATAAAATATAAAATAATTTATATTACTTTATCTTATTTATTATTAAATAAATTTTTTTATTAATAATAAAACTTTTAAAATAATTAAAGAAAATTTTATTTCATTAATTATTTAAAAACTCTTTATTAATACTAAAAAGTTATAATTTAGATTATAAATTTATAGCTACTATTAATATTTAATTTAAAAAGTCTTTACTTTTAATAAATTTTTAAAGTTTTAAATAAATAAAACTTTAAAAACAAAACGACATTAATAAATTAAGCTCTATTAACCCGATTAAACTATAATTTTTAATATAGTCTTATATAACGTTTAGTATTTAAAAAATATAAAAATTATATTTTTAAGTTTATTATAATCTTTAAAAATACTAATCACGTTAAAATATTATTTTAAATCATAACTAAAAAAATTATAACTTAAGCTTAATGTTTAATATATCTTTATCTTAAAACTAAAGTTTTAAGAATTATTTAAATATAACTTAAATATTATTTAATAAGAGAATAATTATAATATTTAAATATAACTAATAATTTTTTATTTTTTAAAGAAAATAAACTAATTAGACGCTCTAATTATATAAAGTAAAAGAATAATATCGATTTATTTTTAGAAATAAATAACTATATATTATATATTAATAAATTTAATGCTAAGTCTAATTAAGTATTATATTACGATATTAAAACTAATAGGAATAAAAAAAATAATAAAGAGACTAATACTTATAAAATAAACTTATTTTTAAGAGAATTAAACATTAGATATATCGACCGACTAATTAAATTTAATCGAAATAATAAACGTGCTTTAGAAATATTTAAATTAATTATTTTAATCGATAATAATAATTATTTTAAGAATAAAACTAGTATTAAGGATTTATATATTAATATTATAAATATTTTTAATATTATTAGTTTAGAAATAATCGATTATTTTTTTAATAAAATCGTTAATACTAATTATAATTCTTTTAATAATATAAATATATTATTAGTAATATTTAATTATCTTTAATTTATTTAAATAAATTAAGCTATTTTATAAATAAATCTATTATAATTTAGATTATATTAAAAAACTATCTAGTTAATATAATAATTATATATCTTATAAATACAAGAAATTAACTAAAGATATTAACGAAATTAATATTCTTAAGTTAATTAATAATTAAATATTAGAGAAGAGTCGATTTAATTTTAATATTAATTTAGAAGTTAATAAAATCTTCTTTAATAATAATTAGTCTTATTTTAAGCATTATAATAAAAAGAAGTATATTAAAAATAAATACTTTATTAAATATCCCGAATTAAGGAAAAATTATTTTAATTTTAATTTAAATAATAAAGCTAAAATCTCTAAAAAATTATTATAAAAATACTAAAAAATCTAAAGTTATTTATAAAAAGAAAAATCTATTAAAGTAATTATAACTACTTTATTAATAATAACTTTAATAATATTAATAAAGTTAATACTAATAATATTTCTTTAAAAATAATTAAAGATATTAATATTAAAAACTTTAAAGAAGAATTAAAGTTTATAGATATTCTTAAAAATAAAGTTATTAAAAGAACTAAAGCTTTTACTTATAATAATAATTTTAATAATAATAATAATAAAGTATTTATATTAAACTTAAGAATATTTAAGTATTATATACTTTATAAAAATATTTTATTAAACTATAAGCCAATTAATAATAAATCGATTATTATAATTAATAATATTAAATTCTTTATTAAAAATATTAAAAATATTCCCGTTATAATAAATAATAAAACTTTATTTATTAGAGATATTAATTATATTCCGAATATTAAAACGACTTTAATAAGCTTAAAAGAATTAATAAATAAAGATTAAAAAATCTTATTTAAATAAAATATAAATAATAATATTAAATTATAATAATAATAATTTTATAATTAATATTATATAGTATTTAAATATTTATTTTTTAAATAAGATTTTTATAAATTATAAAGTTTATAATATTATTAATTCTAATTTTAATATAATTAATAAAAATCCAATATTAAATTTAAATAATAAAGACGATTCTTTATTAAATTTATATTACCGAAGATTTTTATATATTAATAAAAATTATATTATTAAAAGTATTAAAAACTTAAAAAAGATATTAATCTTTAAATTTAATTTAATTTTATATAATTATAATACCCGTCCGTATCTTTTATATATTAGCGTAAATAATTCGTTAAAGTAAATAAGTCATTTTAGCGAATGGGCTACTTTAGCGTATAGTGCTAAGACTAATTTAGCGAAGGATCCAAACCACGTGACCACTTTAAGGAAATTATATATTATTTAATTTATATAATATTTATTATCGAAAATAATAATTTAAAGTTATAAAATTAATTTTTTTAGAATTATTGGAATTATTATTATTTTCTTTAAAATTCTCCGAATCTTTATCGTCTTCTTTATTATTTAAAAGTCGAATAAAATTTATTATTTTTTTTTTTTTTAATTTTAGCCCGAATAACTTTAACAATATTATTTAATAATAATTAAAAATCGATTTTTTTTTTTTTTTTCTCTTTTTTTTTTTCTCTTTTTTTTTTTCTCTTTTTTTTTTTTAAAAAAATTCGCCGCTTTTTATTATTTTTAAAGATTTTAAATAATAAAGTTTATTTAAAAAAAGATCTTATTATTCTTTATTACTTACTTATTTTTTTTATTCTTTTTCTTTTATTTTATACCCTTTTTATAAGCTTGATTTTTAAGATTATTAAATACTTTACGTTCTTTAATTATAATCTTTAATATATTTTCTTTTACCCGTTTTTCGGCCTTCTCTTATTTTAATACTTTAGCCTCCGCTATTATTATTATACCCCTCTTTTAAAGTTATTTTTTAAACAAAAGTCCTCGTTTTTTTATCTAATGTTCCTTAATTATAAAATTCTTATATTTTATAAATTAAGTATAATATAAAATACTTTTTATTCTTCGCTTAAATAATTTCTAGTTTCGTTATAATAAAGAACTTAATAATAACTATATCTTCTTATTCTAATAAATTAAGCTATAAACGTTATTTCTAGACTTAATAAAAGTTATTAGTTTAATATAAAAGAATTATAAAAATAACGATTTATTTTTTGATTTCGTTGTTTTATTTATCTTTAGCTTATATCGATTATTATACCTCTTTATCTATTTTAAAATATAAGCTAGATTCGGAGGATAAATACCGGAATTAATAAAAGCTAAAATAATATTAAGAGATACAAGAGCTTTATCTCGAATATCTTTTAAATCGTCGAGAAAGCTAACGACGTTATACGACATAATACTTTTTTTTAAAGTTAATTAAATTACTTTATTATAATAATACTTTTTAAGCTAAAATAGTCTTATATTATAAAGTTGTATAAAATAAATTATATAATTAAAGAATTCAAAAAGAACGATATAATTCTTTTAATACTTTATTATAAAATCTTTTATAATATAAAAAAAATAATTATTAAAAAAGAATATCTTATAAAGAACTCAAGGTCTTATTTCCGAAAAGAATATAAAATACTTTAGTTACTTTAATTTTAAACGTTTATTCGAATATTCTATATCGCTAAAAAATAAAAGTTCCGAACTACTTTAATTTTTATTCTTTTAATCTTTTATAAACTAAAAACTTTTAATTATAATAATAAATAAAATACTCTTTTCCTTTATTAAAATTTCTTTAATTATCGTAATTATTTTATGTTTTTTTAAAGAAGATTAAAAAAAATTATATTTATTTAATTTATATAATAATATAAATCTAAATAAAACTTATCGTAAACTTTATATACGCTAGGATTTATATATTTTTTTATTTTATATACTTTATCTTAAAATCCCTTTTGTCGAAGTTTTAGATATAAATCTATTAAATTTCGTAATACTCAAGTTATTAAATATAGTTATTAAATTATACTTTAACTAATCCAAAGTTTTGAGTAAATATATAATTTATTTTAAATAATTTTATTTTAGTTTTTTAAATTAAATTAAAAAATTTCAAAAACTAATAAATTTAATTTATATTAAATATAGATTTAAGAGACTTTTTTTAAATAAATAAATATCTAATTATATCTTGAATTATTTTTTTAATAATTGCGAATCTTATATATACTTAATTCTTAATATATAAAAAAATAACTTAAATATATTCAAGTTTTATAATTTTATTTTAATTCTTATTTAAGTTTTTTTTTATTAGTTTTAATCTCCTATTCCGGTAATTTAAAAGAATACGCTTATAGACGTGAAATCGTTATATAATATAAGAGATATTTACTTTTAAGTAAGTTTTAAAATAATCTAAAATATTTAATATATCAAGAATAAAAGTAATAAAAGCGGCAATAGCTTAATCAATTCGTGAAATATTATTTAATATTATTATAATAATTAATTTAAGTATAAAATACATATAATTAAATTTCTAGATTAATGTTCTAGTGGGTCACGTGGTTTGACGCTAAAGTGGCCCATTCGCTAAAATGGCCCATTTGCTTTAATGAATCACTTACGCTAATATATAAAAGATACGGACGAGTAATTATTATTATACTAAAATTTAAAGAAAATATTAGCTAAAAATCTAATAATCCTATTAATATATTTAAATTTATTAATTACGATATTTTAAGTTTATTTAAAATTAAAGAATTAAAAAAAAATTATATATTTATTATAATTTATTATATTAATAAATATATATAAATTTATATTATTAAGTTTAAATCTAATATTTATAATATTATAATAAATTATTATAATATAATATTAACTTAATTTAAAGTTAATATTAAAAAAGCACGATTAAATATTTAATATTAAAGAATATTTAAATTAAATTCTTTTTATAATATAAAAGAATTATTATTAAAGTATAATATTAATTATATATAAGCTTAAAATAATAAAATAAAATATTTTAATTTATATTTATTAAAATATATTATATTAATTTATTCTTATAAAAATATTTCTTTAAAATTATAATTAATTTTAATTCAAAGAATTATTTATATTAAAAATTATATTTATAATAATATAATTAATATTAGTCTTTATAAATTAATAATTAAATAAAAATCTAATTTATTTTATATAAAGATATTAAAATCTTTATATTATACTTTAATCTTTAAAATAATTAAAAAAATAAAAACTTTAATAATAAGTTTAAAAAATATATATTAATAAAATTTAAATCCTTTAATAATTTTATTATTTATATATTAAAAAATAATAAAGTTATTATTATTAAAGATATAATAATTAAAGAAAAAATAAATTAAAAAAAATTTATAAACTTTAAAAAAACTATAATATTTTTTTTAAAAGTCGAATTTACCGATTATAATAATTATATTTTGATTTATAATAAAAAATCTATAAATAATAATAATAATAATAATAATAATAATAATAATAATAATAATAATAATAATAATAATAATAATAATAATAATAATAATAATAATAATAATAAATTAAGTTTATTAATAATATTAAAATAATATTTATAATAATAATAAATTAAGCTTATTAATAATATTAAAATAAATTAAAATATATCGAATAGTCGATAAAAAAAATAATTAATTAAAATAATAATAATTTAGATAAATTAAACTTTAATTATTAATATATTAAATTTAATAAATTATCCGGACTTAATATAAATATTATATAATCAAATATATATAATATATTTTTTTTAGTTTATTTAAATTCGTTAAATTAAGAAATAAATATTAATTTTAATTTTAAAAATCATAAAAATCATTAATTTAATAATTTAGATAATTTAAGAGATTTAAAAAAATTTAAGAGATTTTAATAAAATTATTAAAAATTTATTAATATTTAATTTAAATATTAATAAAAATTTAATTTTTTAAAAAAAAATATAAATATTAATTACGTTAATTTTTATAATTATAAAAATAAATACTTTAGTATTAATAGTTTCTTTAAAAATAATTATAAAATCAAAAAAGTCAATAAAGTTAATAAAGACGATAAATTTATTTTTAAGAATAAAAATAATAAATTAATCTTTAAAAATAAAAATCTTAAAATCAAAAATAAAGATTTAATTAAACTTAAATCTTATAAAGAAATTATAAATACTTTAAATAAAAATAAATAAATTAAATTTATAAAATTAAAGCTAAATATTTTAAATAATAATAATATTTAAAAATTAGTTTTTAGACTTAAAAGTATTAAAATATTATATTTTAAAGATATCAATAAAAATATTATATTATAATTAAATCGAATTAATTAAATATAAAAGAAATAAGTTTTTAAAGTCCTTGGATATAAAGAATTTATAAAGGATTATCGAGAGTTTAATTTTTTATTTATATAAGAATTTTAATCTTTTATATATTCGTTAGCTATAAATTTAAATTATTATAGCTAATAATTAATTTTAAATCAAAAACTACTAATATATTTATAACGTTTATTAATTATTATAAATCCTTATTAATTAATCCTTATTATTATAAATTAGTAATTAACTTAATTTTAAAGTAAATACTCTTAATTTTAAATCTTTAAATTTAGTTTAAATATTAAATTCTTTGATTTTTTAACCCGGACTAATAATAATTTAGCGATTTTTCTTAATCGCAAATAATAAGTAAATTAAGCGAATTATTTTTTATATAATAATAGATTATATTAATTATTATTAATTTTATTTTTATTTTAATTATATTAATATTAATTAAGTTATTTAGTTTTAACTTAATTATTCTTTAAAGATTTTAAAGTCTTAATTTAATTATTAAAGTATTTATTTATAAAAGTGGGTCTAGTTATTAAAATAAAATATATAATATAATTATAATTTAAAATATAAGTTTTTTAATATTTAAATATTAATAAATCTTAAATAAATAAATAAAAGTATTTTTTATTTTTTATATTTTTTATATTTTTTATATTTTTTAAAATATATTAAATATATTAAATATAGTATAATAATATTTTTATTAATAATATTTAAATAATATATAATTATTTAAATATAACAATAATATTATAATTATTAATTTATTTTTAATAAATTACTTTTACACGAGCTAATAATTATTAATTATAGTTTTGCTAAAAATATAAACATAATCAATAATTTAATTAATATTATAATTTATATATTTTTTTTAATATATTAAATATTTATTTTATATTATAAAAGTAATTATTAATAAAAAAATAAAAGATTTTAGAGACAAGATCTTTAAAAAGAATATAGTTATAATATATATAAGCTATTATATAAAAATAATATATAACTAGCTTACTTATTGCGCAGGCTACTTTTAAGCACCTGCGCTTTTCCGCTTGTCCGAGTTAATTATAAATCAATTGTATTATTTATTATGCACTTTGCTAAATAAATGCGGGGAACCCACATAACGTCGCTGTATATATAGCGGAAGCTTTCCTGAACCTTTTAGGAGGTTGAGAGATTAGTTCTGTACCGAATCTACTGACTTCACAACTCACTGATTCTTCTGACTTATTGCCTACCAACCAACCATCTCACAGTTTATCTCCTTTCCACTGGATACACCTCATCGCCCAAAAGAACTGTGACTTCAATGAAGAATCCTCACGAGCTATTTACCTTCTTACTCAAGCTGTTCTGACTGTGACTTCTTACAGCCGATTGGCCCAAATGGCCAGGTAGTCCGGAACTCAACCCATCAGCAAAACGTAGCTTGAACGGGACTGAGAGAAGAGATGCTTGCTCCACAGGCACTCCAGAGACTGGCAATGACGATTGGTTTGGAAGCGGTGTGGCTAATGGCGTAACACCGTAGCTTCACCTATTAGTTAGAGATTTGACGGGTTCTTGTGGTGATATGATGGTTGTCGAAGAGACGAAATTGTCTGTACTGATTGATGTCTGAATTGAACAATCTTTGTCTATGTAATATTGAAGCAGATCAAGTCTCTTAGGAAGTACCAGCGCATTCGCCCAAGCTAGAGTTAAGCAAAAAAGGAAAAAAGGGCTCAGAACTAAAATTCTTGACACGTGATAGTGTGCAATGGCAGGGTTTCTCGCTTGCTGCAGCTATAAAAGGCCTGCATCTTCCCCGCAAGGTCCTCAACCAACCTCGAGCATTTGATTTTCCTTTTCAACCGCTTTTGCACCAAGTTTCAACCTCCAAACCAGGGTGAAGCTGCATCGGAATGGACAACCTACCCGGAACTCTGTGTTTCGTCGAGAACGCAAAGGCATTTCAGGAAGGTCAGATCAGCACTGATATGTACTTCGGCAACATGGTGGAGCATTTCAGTGGAACCAGGCACCATCCCGAGGATGACAAAAAAGTGGACAAAGCCCTCCCTAATCTTGATAGAATAGGAGACTTGGTAAAAACTTCCCTTTGGGATCCTTCATTTAGGCCAGTCAAAGGTAGGACTTAAGTCACTCATTTCTCTCCATGCTTTCGTTTTTTGGTGGATCTCTATTCAAGGGAATACATTTCACAATCACTACTTAAAAGAGACATAATTTCAATGGATTTCTAATCTTTTTCGTAGATATTATACCACTTCGAAATCTTCTAGTGGCCTGCTGGAAAGGTCAGGTTCTAGAAGTGACAGCCCAATATCCAGTTCTGGCAGAATCTCCCGAATATGGAGCCACGGCGTCTCTTCTGCTGCCAACAATGGTGTATATTACCTGTTTCCGCCATTACCCAACATTGTTGAAATACTGCTTGTCAGTTTCAGATAACCCATCTTTGATGCTCAGCTCCCATCCCAGCGTTAGTCGACTTGCTGCCGATGAACGTGCCAGTCCCGAAATCTGTGACGTTTTGCTCGGTGCGGGCTGGTACGCCGGGAAAACAGGAGCATTGATCAACAAGGCTATTAATATGAGGACTCAGCGCGGTACAAAGCTCCTCCAAGTTGTGACGAGCCACGGAGCTCAAATTGAGACTTATGCACTTGGCAAAGCAGCAAGATTTGGCGATGCAGCAGGCTTGGGCGTTTTACTAGAGCACTGCACCCCGCAACAGATAAATGTTAGTAACGCTCTCAGCATGTCGGCTATTAGTTACTTTGATCCGATTGAGAAGATGAATATACTATTGGAGAAGGGGGCAGATATTGATTTCATTGCTTCGACTATAATTTATGATCCAGATATAATCCAAGCCTATACGGAACATTATACTTGGGGACAAATCAATGGAACGGCGCTGCATCTTGCTGCGGAGTGGGGGCTTGAAGATGCAGTGAAATTTCTCTTGGCAAAGGATGCCAGGACCGATATTAAAGATGCTGGTGGCAAGTATGCGATGGAGAGGGCTGAGAAGGCTGGTCATTTGGGAGTGAGAGATCTGATCTGGAAAGCCTTTGAGAAAGAGTGGAAGGAGAATTGAAGGGCCCCAACTTACTCAGCTAAGGTACCTACAAGGGGACGCTGTGCGCTTGTACGGCTGGAACGTGTTTAGCTCCCACTAGATTGTGGACGTATGGCGCGTCTCGGTCCCGAAGGGGTTGACAGCCGAAAACTACTATGAAGTACGGAGGTACTTGAGTACAGTACCCCCCCAGGCCCCTTTGTCACTCCGCC
>Ga0302221_10000297_pt1 | contig 39521 bp, 66 predicted proteins | sample II_Palsa_E2_1_FD_193517 | JGI IMG/M metagenome (GOLD analysis project Ga0302221, IMG submission 193517) | Peat permafrost microbial communities from Stordalen Mire near Abisko, Sweden - II_Palsa_E2_1 | ecosystem: Environmental > Terrestrial > Soil > Palsa > Peat permafrost | place: Sweden... | reverse complement strand
GAATCATCGTGTTGTTTCATATTAGCCTCCCCGGCTTTTAATTTATCTTTCTTTATAACATCCCACTCATATTTTGTGCAGGATTTTGTTGTTGCTGCTGTGGTTGTTGCATCGGCTGTTGTTGTTTCTGACCACCCATATCAGGCGCATTCTGCATTATCTCTTCAAAGAATTTATTAGCTTGTGTACGTCTTTCGACATCCTGTTTTTCCAGTTCTTCTTCGCTTCGTATATTGCTTTCGTCGATATTCAATTTGTTTTCAGCATACATCGTTTCAATTTCACCAAATTTCTGGATGCTTTCAAGTAATGAGGTTAAAGCTGCCTGTTTTTCTTTGAGAGAAAGAGCGCGATTGCGTTCTATCATACTTAGACGCTCTTCATACAATCCGAGGTTAGATTCAGATCTTGAGTGATCTTCTCTTGCTCTTGCGATATTAGCAACAGCCTTACTATACAATTCTTTCAACTTGGCCGCTTCAAGAGCATGAGCAAAGCCTTGTGCTTCTTCCGCAATAGCTGCCTGCTGTTGTTCTTGCTGCTGCAAGTATTCCATGATCTCGGTTTTGCCTTGGATATTCATATCTTTTATGATCATGCTGGCTGGCAATACTTCACGACCAAAGCGTTCGTTAATCTCAAGCATTTGCTGAGCCTGGAAGTTCTTCTGTGTTGGTGTAAGCAGCCCTTCTTCAACAACTACCTGATATTTGGCGAAGATTCTACTAAAGAAGTGCGGACTTGGTTCTTCACCTATCATCATCCCCACTTTCTCCGCGTTCCAGTTGTTGAGTACGATCTGGAGCATCTTTTCACCAATTAACTTTAAAGAATAATCCCATTGATCAAAGTACTTCTGGAATACCATCAGATTGGCAGCTTGCTTAAGCAATACTGTGAGGCTGGAAACCTGCTTATCCTGCTGTCCTGACCAGTTTTCCAGGTTGATACCTGATGTATTATAAATCAGATCTGCCATTTGTTGGGCTAAAGCCAAATCACTTTCAGGTACTGCAGAAGGGATTATCTTCTCTACATCGGTCATCTCATAACCATCATTGATAATCACATCCCATCCCTGACCGGATTTCTTGAGATTATCCTCATTGGCTACGGCTCCAATTTTACGCTTCCATCCTGCGTTAATTGTAGCTGCTGCGATATCATTATTTTGTATTACCTTATAATTAAACAAAAATTGCGGGTCGCGCATAGTTCGCACAAGCGATCTTACACGCAAGTCATAGTAATTTATGTGAGGGTCATAATTCCAATATATTGGTACAAAAGGCATGCCAATATCACCAATTGGGTTTTCTCCCTGATACATCAATTGATCATTTAATACCGTTGCAAGTTTCCAGCAAGGCGTTTCTACAGTGACTACTTCCATATCTTTAATATGATATAAAATCATATCCAGTTGCTCTTCACCGCCTGCAAAATCGTAAAACTGATTGTTCTTGGCACTGTAAAGTCGTTTCTTCTTTGTTTTCCACTTGTACCATACGTATGAGAGCACAAGTAAGTCATTACGACTCATGTTATAATTTTCAGGAAGAAAATAAAAATTTCCATATCTCTGAGGAGAACCTGACATGGGCAATATATTTTGTATCTTATCCGGGAAACGCGACTCGGCTTCCCTCTTGCTGATATACTCCTGACACCACACGAACTGGGCATCAGAAAACCCGGGGTCCCTGGCATATGGGTCAACGATAAAACTATTGTATTCCCACACCTTGATTTTTAGCGATCCCTGTGCATTATCGTCTACAGTATAGTCTAGATAGGGCTGGGCTAGGCACAGACCAGCTACAGCCGCTAACTCGCACGCCTTGCTATATTGCTCATGGTTTGATCCACTATTCCATACATGGGTCATTAGTCTTGTGTATTGATCTGTAGTGTTGGGATCAGCTCCATCACATGGCACATAGTTGATAGATTTCCTGTGCTGGCGCTGATAACCTGTAATCATATTGACAGGTTGCTGAATGAGATTAAAGTAGTATTGTTGATAGGATTGTGGGCTGAAATTAAAGTATTTATTCACGAATGTCTGGCAACCGGCATAAAAAAGTGTATCAATATTACTTTGATTCCACCGGGACTGTTCGATCGGCTGCATCTTTGAATAAAGATTATCCAGCCATTGCCTTACGCTGGCTTGAGACGGCTCGATGTCATTATTCCAAGGGGGCAAATATAGTCCGATGATGGCCTCCAAAATTGCAAACTGCTATATTGGAGTAACATACAACAAAGAAATTATTATGGCAAATTATGTTGACGTTATTTTTTTTGATTTTTAGGAATAAGATCTAGAAAAGTTGATTTAAAAAAACATATCCTTATATAATGCGTTTACCACAAACCCACTACATAAGGATATGACATGTCTAAAATAGAGCATACCACAAATTATGAAAAATTCAAGTTTTTTAGCTGTAATAGGAAAATCAATCAAAAACACTTAAATTCTCTCATCAAAGATGAGGATTTTCCAAAATCATTTGAGTGCCACCCGATAATTATAGATAAAGATTTTAATATTATTGATGGTCAGCATCGTTTTTTAGCTGCTAAAGAGCGAAAGATTCCTATTTATTATATTTTAGATAAAAATGCAACAGTAGATACAATAGCGAATCTTAATAATAAACAAGTGAGATGGTTTACAGATGATTTTCTTCATTTTTATGCTATGCAAAATATCCCGGAATATGTTTTTATGAAAGAAATTTGCGATAAATATAAAATAAAACCATATTTGATTTTAGACTTGAATAAATCTTATTCTAATACTTCAAGATTGATTGATCCTTTTAAAACAGGTAAATTAGTTTTGAGAGAAAAAGAATTGCTTTTTGAATTCTGCGAAATATATTTTTCTAAAGTAAATGAGTTAAAAATTATTATAAAAGGTAAATCAAGACTACTTTTTACACATTATTATGTACACTCTTTTTTTAATATGTTCAAAAATAACAGAGAAAAATTTGAGAAATTGGTGGATGAACTTAACTTTAGATATATTTTTTTAGCAACGCGCGGCACGAGGGATGAGACGTATGAAAATTTATATCTCGCTCTGAATAAAAGAATCGGATAGATCTTCGCAGCGCATGCAAATAATCTGATTTATATGACCAAGTTTTTTGCGTGCGTTGCGGATCAGGTGGGATATAATTGGGTTTATTTTCCTTTAAAATCTGTTGTCAAAAGAATTAAAACTATTAAAAATAGTAAAAAGTTTGTCATAATTTCGGGGAAGTACGTGAACTCGATTTAACTTTTTTAGCATGAATTGGAACTCGGACGTATTTGTATTGTGGCTTGATCTCTTTGATTTTGCCGTTTTCTTCCACAACCAGTGGCACCCCTGTTCGAATAGAAAGGTCTATTGCCTGTTCTACCCCTTTTTGATGGGCTTCCAATAAAAGCTCCTCAATATCTCGTTCTATGCAAAAAAATTTATTTTTATCTTTCATCTAAATCATCATGCCAGGGTTTTCTTTGCATATACATTTCTTCCATTCTATCTTTAATTATTTCCATACTTTCCTCATGTCCTTCCAAACTCTCATTCATTTCCCAAATAGGTCCCCTCGAACCGCATTTTATGCACTGTAATACAATAGCAATACCTCCAACCATAGTCGGAGGATAATTAGTTTTTATTATTTTAAGTTCTGATTTACACCAGGCGCATCCTTTTTGTCTCAAATTTCCAATGAGTAAATGATAATAATTTTGTCGTGTTTTAATCCTTCCAAATTCATTAGGATGAGTTTTTACATCCTTATAATGAAATGCTGGCTCAAAATTTTCATCTTTATTAATATCACTTATTGATTTTAAGTTTGATGAGTGGAAGTATAAGTGTTTTCGATCCATTGAATTCCTTTGTACCTGTTTTATGATCTACGTCTGATATCATATATTATGTTAACCTAAACTTCAAATTTTAACTTCATCATCGAGATTTTCTCGTGTCTTAGACATCGTTTTTTAATAAATCTCTGCCTTTATAATTCGGTCCCCGTTCCTTTTCCCGGCGATTGGTATTAACCAAATATATGACACTGATCACTCCGTCCTCATTCCTGTCATAGCTCTCACAGTCTAGTGACAACTCTTTTAGGTATTGCTGAGATTTTAACGAATTTAATTTGTATTTACGCATGATATATGATGTGGAGCATACGCCGCGGGCTTTGTAGTCTTTTTCGATTTGTGCGATCATTCGTCCTCTTTATCGTAATTATATCCAAAAACAAGATTTGCTAGGTGTTGAAAATCTTGTTTAGTAAAAATAAGATTTTCTTTATTATTTTCTATGTAACATACTACATCTATAATATAACAATTTATCAAGTCAGAATCTTCATTATCCTTTAATTTAAGTAAAGCTTTACGCAAATCGCTCTTTAAAGCTACTGCTATTGAATTATTGTTTATTTGATGATAAAAAAAAGAAATATGTTTTACATTTATAAAATGTCCATCGTCTGTTTCCATCCACTTCATTCAAAATCTCCTGCTAGTATCATATCTATTAAGTCTGTATTCATCTTGTGCGATCATTTGTCATCTCAATCATTTATCAAAATAGAATTAGGTCTTTCTTTAACGCTTTTTGTTTTTTTAACAGCATCTCTATAGGCTTTATTATAACACGCAGAGCATAAACCATGACTTTGGTGTTTCTTTTTATTTGTTCCACAAAATTGGCAACAATCAAATTTTGTAGACCAACGATCTTTTTTTTTACGTCTAATTATTATTTCCATTCCAATTCCTTAAAACCTCCTGCTTGTGTCATATCTATTACGTCTATACTCATCTGGATTGTGCTTGTCAGTATATGGCTCAACCACTTTATGGGTCTGTAGGGCATACCTTAGGGCATCTAGACTGTGGTCATCCTTCTTCAATGGTGCGTCGAAGCCTTTTGCTGCCTCTTTCGGGTCCCAGACATAGCTCTCGATCTCTCTTATCGTATTCTTGCATGTATCCATCACAACCAGATTGCCGTCCTTCATCTCTTTGCACATCGTCTGTATACCGTTTTCGACATCATTATTTGCATGTATGGGATGCAATCCTCTACGTCTAAGTTCGACTTGCATTGCTTCAGCGCTTGGGTCAATGTAAAGCTGCTTTACACCATATGGTTCTAAAAAAGTGCAGACATCGTCTGCAAATTCACTGTTTACTTTCTGCCTGGCTGTTTTAACCGGGTCCCAGTAATACTCTTTCTCGACCCATAGCTTTTTACCTGTTTGTGTATATCTACCTGTGCTCACACCTATCAGCAAACAACAAAAGGGGTTAGCTGTGCCATAATCTATAGATGCAATCCAATATTCTGCGGCACACGGAGGACGTGAAACAACATGTAAATTATGATCAAAAAAATCGAATATCGCTCCCTGAGCTAGACACCAAAGTCCCAAATAATTTCTCTTATAAAACAGGCCAGAAAGGCTGTCACGTATACGCTGTTTATAAGATTCGTCAACGTACGGGTTATCATCTAGGGTAAAATGTAATGCATAGTAATTCTTATCTCCTGCTTCAGCCTTGTCTATCCACTTTTTCAGCTTGTGGTTGGGGTGTGAGGGGTTCATTGATGCGAAACCCATGCTGTGGGGATTGCTTAAGCGAGTATCAATCATGTCAGTTATACTCTCAGGGTACAAGGTCATTTCGTCGCAATAAACCAAACTCATCGTCTTGCCTTGAAATTGACCGATAGCGCCTTCATCCCTCGCGCCCATTGTCTGTATGGTCTTATCCCGGAACTTAAGCTGTCTCTTGCCACTATACCAGGTACAAAATGGTCTAAAGATAGCAAACTGATCACTCTCAAATAATAGCCGGATGGCATTTTGATAGATTGTATCTGATGAGTGGCCAACCATGAAGATCTGGCTATCCGGGCAATCGTAACAAGCCTGCATAAATCTAAATAACGTGCATACAGTCTTGCTAGAGCGTACAGAGCCATGCGCCAGGTTCCAGTGTGCAGTTGAATTGCGGATAAACTCCAATTGTTTTGTGGATAGAGGAGGATGGTCTAACATTAATCCCACCTTTCATGAGAGATGCAAAAATCTGTATTACTACATCTGTGATGTATAAGACGCAACTTATTCATACGCTCAATGTATTTTTTTGGATTAGACATATACAAAATCTCATGTGTTAAAATCCACGATTCCGCTTCCTCGCGGCTTTCGAATGTCATACAAAAAACTGGCACGCCTTTGCGTCTTATACGCATTCTGTAAACTACATAGCCGGATTGATAGACGCGTTTTGTAATTGTTGCCATATATTATTTATGATATATTTGGACCCAATGGTCCCACAAAATCAAATAAAAGGCAACAAAATGGAAGAGGGTGATTTAACTCGATTATGCCAAGAAGCGTATGAATACATCTGTAAATTTGCTGATGAAAATAATTTTTGTGACTCTGACATGATAACATTATTTACAGCTTTATTTATCCGTAGCACAGTATGCGCGGGAGTTTCTCCCGATGAATTTGAGGAAATCTTAAAAAAAGTTGTAGTCATTCAAAAACAAGATTATATAGAAATGAAAGAATTTTTGGGGAACCATGAGAAACAGAGCGAAGTGTAAACTATGCAAAGATGTCATTGAGAGTACTCATGGGCATGATTATGTCACATGTAATTGCGGTGAGATATCTGTAGACGGAGGAAATAATTTTTATAAATGCCGAGCAAAAAACTGGATTAATTTTATAAGAATTGATGACGCTGAAAATGAAATAATAATTAAGACTGTAGATGCCGATCAAGTATCAGCAGTCCCAGAAGTATTAGAAAACATATCAGCACCATCTAAACCTACTCGTGAGGAGCTTTTGCAAATGTTCGATGACTTTATCAAGAGATTGGAGGAATTGCCTCCACAGGCTTTGTCGACTAGTATTAGTCATTATGACTGGCTGTCGATGATGTTGCTATTATCATCTATATTTAGGGCTGGAGATAAGTCTTGAGAGTCTTTCATCATTTTCATGATGTTCTCAAACTGTTTGAGAGTGTTTTCGTCGATGTTTAGATCTTCTTTGGTTTCCTTCTGCCCCAACAGCTGCTTGCCGAGCCACATTAGCATTTGGACGTTACCTGATGATTTAGTATTAAGTGCCTTGTTGAACTGTTGTTGACGCAATAATGCCTTTCCGCTTCCCTGGAATTTTGCCGAATAACACGAGAAATTCATACCATATTTTTCTTTAACACGATTGTATAACGTATCTGTATCAATACGCAACCGTGCAGCAATTTCGACTCCATTACAATGCGCCTGCGTCAACTGCTCAATCAAATCCCAATCCAGTGGTATAGGAGGTCTTCCGACATCGGCCATGATATCTCTATATGTTATTTCTTATGTTTCTTTTTCATCACTGCTTTTCCGAGATCGCAAACCTTATCTCTTTTCTTATCTGCTTTGAGCAATGACGATTCTTCTTTCGCGAGTTTTTTCGTATCTTTCTGAATTTTCTTAATCTTCTTGTCCATTTTGTAACCCATTGTATTTTAAGACTATGTTAGACAATACATTTTTTTAGTCAATCTTTTTTCGTCTTTTTTCTCAATCCTTGCATTTAACACTTGCATATAATCATCGAGCGTGCTATATTAATGTTTCAAAGCGAGAAAATCTGGAGCCGACATAATCGCAAAGTCGCAGATAGAGTAGGGCGGAGAGCAAAACGAGTTAAACAAACAAAACAGGAGAAGAGCGATGATCTTATCAAAATGCGGAACAAAAGAGCTAATGATCAATAGGGTGACTGGGGAAAGATTTACAAGAGATTTACTCAAACAGGAGCTATTTGAAGTGATAGACGCCAGAATCCCAGATCATCATGTTGATGAAAAACTTAATGCGTTGTCAGAAGCAGGGTTTAGCTTAGAAGAAATATTTAATTATGCATTAGCTATGCATTAGCAATGTAAAACACAGGGGGAGCAATCCCCCGAAACAATAGGTGAGAAGATGAAGGGACTTAAATTTAAATTAGACAAAGAATATTGCAAAGAACATGGTTTCTCTAGCTCGTTAGGATACGATACCATAGAAATTATTGATTGCAAGATCAGCCGGGTAACCCATCATATTAAATTAAATAACTTCATGATGGAAATATACGAATATGAATATGCGTGTATCGGAGACGATGAATTTTTCTTCATGAATGAAGATGAATTTAGAGAAGATTTAAGTGATGGAATTTATAAACTGATGAAAACGGGAGCAATCCCCTTACGAACAGCAGGTGAAATATGAATTTAGAAAAAATGAAACTCAAATTTAGATTTTGCAGCCAATACGGCCGAAAACTTTTGTATCCATGCGATGAGAAAACCACACTTTTACTGAGTGCGTTCAAAAATCCGAGTCCCGTTTGTATTTCCGGGCGGCAGTACGAAATTTTGAAGAAATTTGGCTTTGAAATTGAGATCGAGCAAGAAACAATCGAACAAAAACTTGATTTGAAGGAAAAGGAAATTAGTCATGATTGAAATATTCATATCGCAGCCAACAGATTTATCTCACTATACTTGTACAATATGCGGATCTTCAGATCATTTATTTGGAAAAATCACTGGATTTTTGGATGAGTCCGGGAAGCATTACATTCTTTGTCGAAAATGTATGGAAAGACTTGAATTAAAAGAAAAAGTTGATTAAGGTTAGGATGACTTTTTTCATAAGAGATATCCTTGTTATTGTTTGTCCGGCACTCCTTTCCGGGAGTGTCGGTTTTTTTTGTGTCAGGCCGATGGGCAAAGGACACTTTTACAGAGATAGTTTTTTTTTATTAGATAGACGGTTTAGTAAATTTTCCCCGGACAAAGGGTCCGGGGGAATTTATATCTCTTTCCCGCAATGGGGGCATTCCTTATCAAGTAATTCATCTAAGAGATTTTTTCTCTTATGCGGTTTGGGGCCTTTTTCGCAAGAGGTATCAGCTAATCTAAATAAAGCTTCCCTTAATTCTTTTGACATTTCCGTTGTAACTGTTATGCTTTTCATGTCTCTTTGGGGAATTTATTGTTCAATTCCATTGATCTTGATCTTGTAGGGCTTATTTTCTTTTTCCATCAGATTTTTCCATCGATTTATACAAATGTCTATATATGCCGGGCTTATCTCTATTCCGTAACATTTTCGATTTAGATTTTCCGCTGCTATTAACGTTGTTCCGCTTCCCAAAAATGGATCATATACTCCTTGGCCCTCTCCCGTATTATTGCGTATTGGTTTTGCCATGCATTCTATTGGCTTTTGTGTACTGTGTGCTGTTCGTTCTTCATTCGATTTTCCAAATGCACATAAGTTTTTTATTTCCCAGCACGTTGATTGGTCTCTTGCTCCCTGCCAATTATGTTTTTTGTCTTTTTTTACAGCATAAAAACAAGGTTCATGTTTCCAATGATAGTCGCCTCTTGAGATTGCAAAATGTTGTTTTACCCAAATAATCTGAGATACAATTTTGTATTCTAAAGATTCAAGAGAATTTTGAACGGGTGAAGAAAATGTTGAAGCATACCAAATATATGCAATATCGCCTGGAAAATGCTTTAGTGCTTCGGACCAATCCACTCGATCATCATTTTGTACTTTTCCAATCGATATTGCTTTTTTTCTTCCTTTGACCAATATTTTTTCATGACTGCGCCATTTAGCATTGTATTCGACGCCGTAAGGTGGATCAGTCACCATTAGTATGGGCTTATTTTCTCCCATACATAAATTTACATATTCCAGATTAGTGCTATCTCCGCATACAATTCTATGTTCATTTAGCTCATACAAGTCGCCCAATTTTGTTTTTGCATCTTCATCTTTTCCCGGCTCTATGCTTTCTGTTTCGTCATCTTCAATCGGTTCTTTTTTTTCATCTCCCAGGTCTAGATCAAAAGCTCCTGGCTCAAAACCCACATCAAATAGCATATCAAGATCCCAGCTACTAGCAAGAGTGTCATAATCCCAATCTCCAGTAACTTTGTTAGAAATGATCGCATATCTTTCACGCTCCTGTTCTGTTAATTTTCTGCTAGGGACTCTGACTTCTATTTCCCCTCTGTCGCCGTGTACTTTTCTGATCGCCCGGACACGCATGTGACCCGCTACGATTGTATTGTCTGTATCTACTGCCACTAATTCGACATATCCAAAATCTTTTATGCTCTGTTTCAGTCTTTCGAACTGTTCTTCTGTAATTTGCCGGGGGTTTTTATCAAAGTCTTTGAGGCCTTTAATTTTTCTTATCTCTGTTGTCCACGATAAATCACTCAACTTTGCCTCCTTGGATTCTCAATATCGGCAGATTCATTGACTTATATGCTTCAGTGATATTTTCTTTAATTTTAAAAATAGGAATATCATCGACAGATTCGAATGTGAGTATATGTTTTATTCCAACCCCCTGAATTTCGAAGTCAAACGCTTGCAGAAACTCAAGTGCTTTTTTAAACACAGCAGGTTCATAAAGTATTTCAAAACGATATTTAAATTTCATAGTTATCCAAAAAAAAAGACCCGGGTAAGGATTCCCGGGCCAGACACTTAAAACAAAAACTACCAGTTTGCTGGTACGGATAAAGTCCCCTGAAGAGCATTATCCTGTTTTTCATCTACTGAACCGCTAGAACCCCCTTCGCTTGAGGAAAGAACGATCGAGTAGGTACACGCACTTAGGAAAAATAAAAATAACACTAACACATACTTAGTCATAATCTAGCACCCCGATAAAGTCAAATAATAAATCTATTAATTGTTCGCGCTGCTTCATCGTCATATAGTCTTTATGACCGATGTCAAAATCATGCTTTCTGTGTCGCAAATATTTAAACTCTTTCCATCGATTGCTCATAGCGTCGATTAATTTTAGCTCTGCGACAGTGTGCGTTTTAGACATTTTGGCGATCCTTCGGGTTCCCAGCCGGGCAAAAAACAGTAAACCTTACCATATTTTTCAAACCATTTCTTGTCAACCAACTTTAAAATTTCTTTTGGGTAGTATTTCCTGAATCGTTTGATTTTAGTGAGTGACTTTGCGTCATAATGACCTTTCACCTCTACCCAGTAACCATCCCCTTGAACCGGCAACACGAAAAAATCAGGCTTATAGCTTCTTACTCCTCTCTTTATCTCTAAAAACCAAAAGTCTAGTGGTTCATATTGCCAACTATGTATTTTTCTATGCTCAAGCAAAAATTGCAGATAACAGGCATAATTGTTTTCCCACGCCGATTTAAAATAGATTTTCCTGGCTCCTATCGTGCGCCAGCCAGCTTTATTCGTCCTTTGCATTTAAATATGCTCTGCATATATCTAACATTTCTTTTATTCCTGCGGAACCTTTCAAGACTTGATGATCTCCATCTGGCTCGATTACAAAAGATTGCTCAAATTCCATTAGGGCTTCATAGACAACGGGAGTGATTTTCTCAAGGAACTCCTTCGGATCGGCTAATGCTTGCGACACTCGACCAGATAAGTAGCACAAAAAAGCACCCTTGATCAACATATTAAAACCCATTACGGCCATGCCATCATAAAAATCCGTATTATCAGCTTCTTTTTTAATCTCTTTCATTTTCCTTCCTTATTTAGCCTTCCCCAGTTGTAAAATCCATAAATGCATAAACATGTTGAGACTATACATGATCCAGCCTGTGCATACAAACCCCGGTTTATATTCATGTAAAACCAGTAAGATAGACATACAATATCACATACAAAACACCAACGATTACGCCTCGCATTCAGAAGTTTCCCTCCCTTTCCCAAAATCAAAAATGCTGCATCTATCAAATTCGCCGTTAAACTAAAAAAATTCATTCATTACCCAACTTTTTGATAAACTCATCAAATGCCATCAACACAGAATCGCGAAATTTGCGGTTTATTTCGCTTGTGTCGAACTTTATTGTATTCACGTATACTTTCTTTTCTTGAGTGTCATAAGTCGAGCAGGGAAGCGATATCCAGCGTTTTACGCCATCTTCGTAAATTCTTATTTCGAAGATGGTTAGATGCCATTCCGGGATTCGGACCGCGACTTGGGCTTTCAACTTATTTTTTTCTATGATCTTGCATTGCACTATTTCAAGCATTTTTTTGAATTCCTTGTAAGTACAGAATGTATTTTTTCACCAAATTGATAAAATCTGACTGATCGACCTGATACGTATTATTCTTAAGACCACATACAAATTCAATATATTTATGCCCAATAGTGATAAGCGTATTCCCAATTTCCTTTCCGTCCAAATGCATAAGAGATTCGAGGAATTTTTTGTTTTTTTCTTCAAATTGATTGGATGCAGGGTTGTCATTCCATTCTTTTTCTTTGTGCAGCGCTGTCCAGATTCCCTGTTCATCAGAATTTCTATATGTCCACTTAAGGCATCGTTCGACGGCAAGTTTGATTTGCGCATCAGTGTATTTTGCTGTAATGGACTTCTTGGTAGATTCAGAAATATTTAAAACTTCGAGATGGAGTGATGTCGCTTTCTCTTTTTTTTCTGAAGATACTACTACTTCTTTTTCCGAACCCAATGCCGTAAATTCTTCAAGCGTTAGTAGTAGTTCTTCTTTATATATGGGATTTATATCTGGTATAGGTTTGCCCTTTTGGGCATTTTCATTTGACTTTTCAGGCAAGACCATTTGCCCTTTTGGGCATCTGTCTCCTAAATTGAGTAAAAACTTGCTTTCATCAGCAAAAGCATACCATAGAGTTTGGTCATATGAAGATTTATTATAATTTCCTTTAATTATTACACCCTGTTCGAGCAAGCTTTCGATTACCCGTCTAATTTGTTTCGATGTCCAAAAAGGAAAAATCTCGATAAAAGCTGCATGACTGTTATATGTCCAAGTTTTTCCATCATGAAAATTCTTTTTATTCGCACGGTTATGATTAATCCAAAATGCAAGATTGAAAATGAAGATCGCTTCTCTATCTCCAAAGTCTTGTGCGTGAGATATATCGAATGAGTAATTAGTCATAGCAAAATTTATCCTTGATTGGGAATGATTAATTTGCTATAACAAGAAGTATTAAGATCGTGTTATAGCATTAAGCCGGACTAAACATCCGGCTTTTGTTTTTTAAGGTTCCTGTACTAATTGCTTGATTATTTCTTTAATTTCATCAAGACTTTTTCCGGTATTACAGGCGTCCACTAATTCATCTAGTGTGGTTTCTCTCACCATAGTATAAGGACATGTTCTAATGCATCTAAATGTTGCATTTTCGTCGATTTCAAAATTGTCTTTATTCTTTTTCATTGATTTTTTCCAGTTTTTTTTAATGTGTTGAATTTTTTTATTTAACGCAATCTTTTTCCATCTCTTCGACGAGTTCAAGGCACTTTTCCAAGGTCGATGCAAAGACTATTTTAAAACTGGTGGTTTGATAGGGATACCATCTAATAGCCCAAAGTTCGTCTAATTCTTTACACTTTTCATATTCCTCAATGGAAATATCTTTCTCCGAAAAACACGTGAATTCTTTTCTAAAATAATTTTTTATTGTATCAAAATAATTCTTATGATCATTATGCTCTATCCCCTTTTTGTTTATTTCAGCCAGTTCATAAAATCCGGACAGAACATCGGGACATCGGGACATGTCTAAAGACACATGTCCCGTCTGTCCCGTTTAATGTCGGGACATGTCCCCTATTTGTCCCGTCCCTGTCCCGTGTCCCGACGAAAGAGACATGTGTTTTGGTAGCTTCATCCTTGACCTCTATTTTTAGATGATATATATTATGCTCACCTATTGTTTTTAGATATAGATCTGCAAAATCTATGATTAAGCCACGGTTTTCCGTGGCTTTTTTATTGCCAGTGCTCTATTTATATCCTGGGCCCTTTTGTTCTCAATGCTGGGGCGCAGGAATGCCCCCCTTTACTCAAACATATCCGCCTGACCAGTGTCTTTCTTTCTCTCTCGTCTTAATTCCTCAAATGTACATTCTCCCTTCGTATATTTCTCGATAGCAGATGCCAGTTTCTTTCCCGGTATTGTTTTCTTTTGTACAATCGGACTCATGTAAAGCTGATGATAGCCAATTTCACGGGACATTTGCGCTTGAGTAATGTTGTTTTTAGCAAGATATTCCTTTATCTCCATGATTTTCCTCCTTTTTTTCCAATAGTATAGCAGACATAAGAATTTAAGAAAATATCTAAATTCTTATTGCATTAAATCATACAAAATGTTATATTCAAATCACAAAAGCAAGATCCCTGGAGCCCCGATCATCGACATAAACGGGCAGGTTGATCAGCCAATGTAAAGCAGCTTTACAATGAAAACAATAGGTGGATTTATGAAGAAAAATGTGGTATTAAATTTCTTAAAAACTATAGATGATGACCTGAGTTATATGGGGCATGTCATGAATGCCGTTTACGATCAAAAAATGTATCAATGGGATCATGACACGTACTTTCGGGTTAAAGTCGGCATCGATTTGTGGCGAGTTAACAAGGATCTTTTTGAGCAATATTGTCGGATGATTGCAAATGAGGTGGCAGCATGAAATTTACTGATAGATTTTTTGATGATTTTATTTCATGTTTAGACAGCGGTATTAGAAAAATGGCGTATTACATGGATGAACCTGGCGCGCCGGATCTTATTTTTAAGATCGCATATAAGATGCTCGAAGAAGATGAGTACGAATATGCCAGGGAAACTTTAAATTTATGTATCGAAGAATTACTGGCTCTGTTGGGTAAAAAAGAAGAGTTTTCGGATTACCTGGATGACTGCCGTATGCAAAAAATTTATGCAGAAGACGAAAAACCTGTCGTAGATCGGTACACCTATTCACACGACGAACAAGAATTTACATATTGAGGAAAAAAATGAATCAATCGCAAGAAATTAATGAACTAGCCTGCGCTTTATCTAAAGCGCAGGGTGACATTACCGCAGCTATCAAAGATAGTGCTAACCCTTTTTATAAATCAAAGTACGCAAATTTAATCGCTGTTTGGAATGCTTGCCGCGCTCCTCTTTCTAAAAATGGTCTGGCTGTCATACAGACGTTTGAAGTAAATGGCCCGGAAACGATTTTAATCACCACTCTTGCCCATGCAAGCGGTCAGTGGATCAAATCATTCATGCCAATCATTAGCATCAAGCGCGAGGCCCAGGAAATAGGTAAGGCATGTACTTATATGAGGAGATACGCTTTGTCCGCAATTTGCGGCGTGGCTCCTGATGATGACGATGACGGAAACTCTGCTGATGGGCATGATTCTAAACAGAAGTTTCAGAAAAATACTCCTGTTCAGACGGAGCCACTTCCCTCTAAAGAATTTATTTCAGATGGAGATATCAAACAGATTGTCATCTTGCTGGATGGAAACGATGAGCTGCTTAATAAATTATTATCCCATTATCAGGTCATGACTCTTTCGCATATCGAGAAAAGACATATGAAAAATATTATCACCTCATGCTTAAATGCAAAGAAAGAAAGAGAGGCTAAAAATGGCCAGGGTTGAACAGGGATCGCCAGAGTGGCATGAACTAAGGAGGCGCCATATCGGCGCTTCCGATGCTGCCGTAATTTTAGGAATATCCCCGTGGAAAACACCGTATGAACTTTGGTGTGAAAAACTGGGGTATGCAGAAGCAGAGAAAGAAAATTACGCCATGCGTCGCGGAAAAAACCTGGAAGAGGAAGCAAGGGAGTATTTCGGTAACGAAATGGGCATCGTGTTTTTCGATGATGTCAAAGTGTCTGACGAATTTCCCTTTCTTATGGCTTCCCTGGATGGCATTGATCTCGATAGAAAAATAGCCATTGAAATTAAATGTCTGGGGCTTGATAAACACGTATTCTTTACTGAAAACGGAGATATACCTGATTTTTATATATCTCAAATGCAGCATCAAATGCGTGTGTATGATCTGGATCAGATGTATTTCGGGAGCTATTACCCGGGACATAAGTGTAGGCCTATTTTGGTAAAAAGAGATCAAGCTTTTTTGGATATATATATTCCTTTGGCCAGGAAGTTTTGGGATTATCATATTCTTCAAGAAGTGCCCCCAGAACTAACCGAAAAGGATTATGTACTAATTAATAGCAATGAATGGAAAAAAGCAACCGAACGATGGATATATGCAAAAAACAATCTTACTGACGCGCAAATTCTTGAAGATTATGCCCGAGACGAATTGCTTAAGTTTGTTCAAAATGAACGATGCAAAGGCGCAGGCGTCAAGTGCCAGATTGTTAAAAGAAAGGGAGCCATCAGCTATGACAAGATACCCGAACTTGCGGGAGTTGATCTTGAAGCATACCGCAAGAAAGGTACAGAATATTGGAAAATTTCCATAGATGGAATTTTAGATACGGAGAATTATCATGAACCCAAATGATGAATTTAAGGACTTATTTAAGAAAACTAAACAAACGGACACACAAATTATGATCAAAGCTTTGGCCTATGTATTTTTAGCAACCGGCTCTTTATTTTTGGGAGCAATACAACCTAACGAGCTTTTTAGAAGTGCGGATATCGGTGTATTCGACAGGAAAGAACAATGGACTTGTCCGAAGTGTGACTATAGAAATAATGATGCTGCACGCTATTGCGGAGCCTGCCAGTATGACAAGTATGGCAACTAAAAACTACTGGGAGGAGTTTAATATCAGCACGAAATTCAATCATGTGATGGTATGGCATCAAAATAGTCCTCCCAGTTTCGCCTGGGACATGGATCTTTGGATCCGTGATCATGACGGGAACAAGTTCTTGGCAGTCCATTCGCGAGAGTGCTGGGTTGCTAAAGATCAAATCATCCCTTATGCCGATAGTACTTTTAAAATGGGCAGGAATTTTGTATGATTGAATCAGTCAAGACTAAGACCCTAAAATTGTTCGCTTGCAACGCACTGCATGAGCGCAATCCCCGGGGTATTGCCACCAGTTATTCTTTGAAGGTCATTAATAAAGAAGGTTGTTTCACTTGCTCACCTTAAAATAGCAAGTAGGTTGCCGTTTACCTTTTAGCTAAAAAAAACGGCTTTTTTTCTTCCCAACAAATATCTAATTTCATATAATGGTTTCAAAGAGGCAATTATGATTGAATGCAAATTAGATAACCAAAAATGGCTTGAGACCTACCTTAATTCGGCTATATATCAAGACTATCAAATTATGTATAATAGCGAGGAAAATACTCCTCAATGGATCTATTACAAAGGACATGCGGATGCTCTAACTGAATTAAAGTATATGGTAAATTATCACGAGGGTTTTGAATGAGTGAATTAGATTTATTTATTCACTTAGATAAAGCTGGTGAACGAAAAATTACATTTATTTTTGATCAAATTTGGTTGAATTTTACAGAAGAAAAATTGTTCGAAATATTATTTGAGGCTTTAAATGGACATACAAATTGATATGTTTGCAGATACGGAGGTGGACCGGTTAAAAACACATATAGATCTGGTTGAAAAAGGATTGGGCAATATCCGTCGGGGTCTGTTCGCTCGCCACAATGACCTGGCTAAGCTTTATTACGAGCAGCAAGAAGAACATGAACAGATTAAACGTGACATAGAATATCTTAAAGCTGCGCTTATTCAACAGGAACCCTTTGTTAGGTCAGCTTAATGCTACCTGATTCGCGTATTGTGGCAAAATCAGCATCGTCATAAAGAATTCCTGCATAGATATCGTCATTGGTGAGGCGCGTACTTCAAAAGCCGCTGATGTTGCTATTGGCAGATATGTGATTTTCAATACATCCGTGCCACTTGTCTGTTGTAGATAGCCAAGGCTTTTCGTCCCCTGGTTTGTAATCGTCGTCTGAAACTCACAAAGAGGAAAGGTCAAACCAATACTTATGTTTGTGATGGGAAAGTTTTTCGTTAACAGAAGCGAGTAAGCCAAAAGATATTGAAACCATAGTGCAAAATCGGATTTCGATAAAGTATAGCCCGCGATGTTCTCAAAAGTAATCTGGTTATTCGAATACACTATCTGATCGACTTGTGTGCTTCCTTCAGAAAAAGTGATCGTTTGAGTTTGACCTACGATGTCAAGTGTCGTTGTTGCTATGAGCGCGATAATAAACCCCCTTTTAACAAATTTGATAACCAGAAAAATTTCCCGAGCTCAATGATTCTATTTTTGTGCCTCCACTTACTTGCCATGTCACATAACATGTATCTCCTGCTGTCATAGAAATAACTGAATTAATAGCCTGACTAATCGTAAACCCTATAAAAACAGTAGGATATTGCTCTAAATTAGATATGGTTATCGAAGTAGCGACTAATGAAAGCGAGCTGGTTACTAATGCTGCGATTCCCTGACCCCATGTTATGTTTGCTGTAAAAGAGTATTTTCCTGTTGCAGGAGCTGTGAATAACGAACTCGCTCCTGATGTGAAATTAGATGCTTGATCAAATGTCGCAGCGTTGAAATTAACCTGATAGACTGTGCCATCACCCGTCACCGCAGAAGCACCGGGAGAAATTGCAAGAAAGCAAGGTTGCGCTGTGTTGGTCATTACACCTGCTGAACTGATCTGGGCAGATGCATTGTTAAATAATGCCATTCCCGTCGTACCGTTCCACGTAGCTATTGCCCGACTCGTACTGGTTCCTGGCCCTGCTACATTCCCTGTTGATGCCTGAAACGTTGGTGTCGCTGTTCCATTGCTGGTTAAAACATATCCAGCCGTATTGGAGCTAATAGGGGCTAAATTTCCAATGTTATCGCAAAGCACTACTTGCGGAGTATTCCCGGTTGCTGGTGTGGCTCCTGTTATGCCTGCGATATAACAAATATTCTGCTGTCCAGCTCCTGTTCCTTGCGTTCCTATTCTTAACGCATTTGATTCAGAGAGTATACCTGCATTTGCGATGATGACATTACTTGATTCGGAACCCTCATAATTGCTTGCAGAAGAGTAACCTAAAATTGTATTGCTTGATCCTCCGATCATGCTATTTGCAGCGCCTACACCTATGGCTGTATTATTTCCGCCAGTAGTACCCTGAAGTGATGCTGATCCTATTGCTGTATTATTCGAAGAACTGACATCATTTGATAATGCGTTATTTCCAACAGCCGTATTATTGCTACCTGATACAAGCAAAGTGCCGGCTGATCCGCCAATCAGCGTATTTGCTGTTTGACCACTAGTCAAAGATAATCCTGAGTTATAACCTAACGCCGTTGTATTGGTTGAGGTTGTCAGAGCCTTTAAACTACTAAAACCAATTGCAGTATTTCCAGATCCGCTTGTCAAATTAAGTAAAGCATTCTCACCAAGTCCAACATTAACAATACCAGAGGAAATAGCAGATCCTGAAGATCCCAATATCAGATTTGTTATTCCAAAATTTTGAGTTACGGTGGAAGAACCGCCTACAAATTTGACTGTGGAATTGGAAGTAACGACATTAATATTACCCAAACTGGCTGTTGCTACTCCAGAATTACCAGTTAACGTTTGTACCGCACCTGAAGCACTCACAGATTGAAAGGATGGCATAACACCAGGACCGTTCGATGTGAGCACGTAACCCGTCGAAATGCCATCCGCGCCGGTAAATAAATTCACCCCGTTAAAGTAGACCACTCCCTGTTGCGAGATATTCAATGCATTCGATGCGCCCATAAAGGTTTCCTTAGTTTATTTCGTTTTATACAGTCGCCCACGATCCGATCGAGCTTTGGGTATGCCAGGTTAAATCTGATGGTTTAAAAATAAGCTCTAAAATACTCCCTTGAGTATTGCTAACTGAAGTTCCGCCGTCACCAGAAATGTCATTTCCAACCTGTATCTTTTGGTCAGACTGGGCTAATATCGTAACCGTTCCTGTTGTATCAGCATAGATGATTACAGTATTTCCTATAGTCAGTCCAGCTGTAGGGGGAAGAGTTGCGGTTAAACTGGCATTACAGAAATAACCATTCTGAACAGCTGCTGCAAAACTTGTACTTTCTTCAGACCACGTAAACCCTTCGCTAGCTACATTTATCGTCAGGGTGCTTGTTCCTGCATTTCCAGAAACACTCACCCCTGTGCCGCCTATTACATTAATATTATTGCCTGTTGGCGGTACTGCTGGACCGATATTGCCGGTTAAAGTCTGAACTGGACTGCCTCCACCACCTCCACCAGCAATATTAATAATGCCTGCCTGTGACATAGTTATCCTTGTATAATATATTGCGTAACCAAATAAATTAATCCTGTTCCAGGAGTTGCCGCCTTTACAAATATTTGTGTATTTGCCGGAAGAGCTTCATAAGGTTTGGTTATTGCTTCATCATAAAGCCAAAATGAATTGGGTGGGCATACATCAATTGCAGTAACTCCATCAATGGAAACAAGTACCAAAACATTAGAATTATTAACCATTTTACATTTATAGGAAGGGAACGCTAAAGGCGTTCCCAATGAATGAAAAATTACACCCGTTAATAAAGCAGAATCTATACTTCGTAATGGTTCCCAAGTTACTCTTGTGGTGTACATGCCGTTGCCTCTTTAGGGGGTTCATCTACCGCAGGAGCTTCCGCAGATGCCTGTTGCTCTTTTACGTAGTCCTCAATCTGACCAATGTATTTCTGAAACTGGAAAAGCGCTTCCTTGACATGATTCAATGGTGAATCTATATCACATAGAAAATTGTATGCTCTGCCTTCTACTATATGCGTCAGTGATGTAATATTCTTTAACATCTTTATCCTTAATTTAATTAGTTAACAATCATGTAGCCAATAACTGAAACATCCGTTGTCGCAAGAGAAGTTGCATTGGTTGTTAACCATGCATTAATGACAAATGATGTTCCGTTAACAATCGTACCAACTTCGTGATCCCTGTCACACCAGTTTGAGCGATGTTAGCGCCGGCCAATACAACGCTTTGAACATAAGTAAATACATCATTCGCCAAAGGAACTACTGCGCCTGCTGGTGCTGTACCACTGTTTACCAAATCTAAATCTTGCTAGCATTAAAAAACAGTAAAATTTAATTAAATCTGAGTCATATCCCATTTATCTTATGAGGGATGTGATTTTGAAGATTTCTTTCGGACTTACCCGGATATGTGAATTTAGATATAGTGAATGGAAACAGGAGAAAATCATGAATTGGGATCAGGTTTTAATAATCATTGGATCGAATATAGCGTTGATTTTGGTGATGTTTGGAACGACCGTTACTTTATGGCTGCATACTGATAAGAAAATCGATGCCATGCATCAAACGATAGATTCCATAAAAGAAGAAATGAAAGATTTTCATGGAAGACTCTGTGCGATTGAAGAAAGAAACAAAAACAAATAGGTGAATTATGTACTGGTTAATGATTTTTGCAATAGCTCTTTACTTTGATACTGTCAACTCTCGGGGGCCGAATTTATAGCCTGCATAATATATGGGCCTAATTTCTCAAATGATTCTATTAATTCTTTTTGTGTGCCTTTTTCGGCTGCAAGAATCGCTTCTTCTGTAAGTTTAAGGAATTCTGGATTGGCTATAAGACTGCTTAATTGTCTGGCTGCTAAAATACTTCCTGCTGTTTTAGCAAGAGGCCAAGGATTTCCCATTAGTAAATGGGAAAAATCCATCATTCCTTTGCCAATAATAGCTGCATCGGTAGCAACTGACCCTGATTTTGAAGCATTATAGAATTTATTGACTGATTCAGCTAATTTCCCAGCATTTTTCTGTAACCGTTCCAACCTTTTGAAACCATCACTTCCTAATATTTCTTTTATAACTTCCCTGTTTTTTCCTTTTTCCAGAAGTTTTGAAAATCCGCCAAGTTTTGCCTGTTTAGTCACGCTATCTGTAAGATTATCACCTACGGTCTTCTCAAGTTTTAATCTTTTTAGATTATTGAATATTTCTTTTCCCTCATTACTTTTGCTTAAAACTTTATTCAAATCTCTTATTCCCTGAACCGAATTCATTTTTCCCATGACTTTGTCAGGATCAGATCTCATTAATTGTTCAATGTTTTTGTTTCTAAATGTTTTTGCATGTTCAGAAAACTTTTTGTTTGCATTGATATAGTTTTTTGAGAAATGAGGATTTTCTTTTCCATGAGAAATAATAGCTCTATCAAGTTCGGAAACAATGCCTTTCAAGAGTTGCTTAGTTCCACCTTGAACTTCGTAATTTATGATATCGTTCAATGCGATTTTATTATTCATTAGATCTTTGATATGCGCCATCTTAAAATTACCCTGCACATCGTATACATCTTCCTTAAGTTTATCCAAGATATTCAAAACAGCATTTTGCTGAGTGGATTTTATTTTTCCTGGTTTTAATTGTTTTTCAATATTCTCGATTGATTTAGCCAGATTTTTTGGATGAACATAGGAGTTTTCTTTTAATGCCATGTTTGCGTTTTCGTATAGCTCTCTTGTGGCTTGTAATTCGGTTTCGCGTATCTTCTTAATCCCTTCTTTTACCGCTTCACCAGCTTCATGAGTAGTGGCATGTTTTAACTCACCTAATGATCTGGCGATATTCCCATATTCTCCTTCAATCTGCTTTGTGAGGTTCTGCATAGATTCTTCTAGAGCTTTTCCAGTAAGTCCTGATTGCGCTAATCTTGATTGCATCCATCTAAGCAAATTGCTATCTGTAATTGTTCCCAAATCAGCTTGCAAACCTGATTCATTGAATTCTTTGATTATCTGTTTTTGTATATCCAATTTCTTTTTTGGAGTGAATTTGGTAGAAACTTCTGCCAATGTTTTTTTAGGATTAGTTATAAGATTTTTTCCGCCTTTAATTGCGCCTGCTACTCCTCCACCCATTATATCGCCAGCTATAACGGCAGCCATTGTTCCAATAGGTCCAAATTCCCCTTCTTCTGCCATCGCAAGAGCAGTTCCTGCACCTAATCCTCTCAATGCCTCTTTTCCTGATGGAGCGATTGCCTTGATCAATTCTGGTAACTTTACTCCTGTCTCAAATAGTTTTACTATTTTTGAAGGATCTTTTATGAATCCAGCCCAGTTAGCTGCATGTTCCAAAACACCTTCTGGTTGTAAATCAAGTCCTGTTACTTTTTCTGCAATTCCTCTAACACCAAGATCTGCTGTTTGAACGAATTTTTCTGATTCGGAAGGATCTTGTATCTGCTTTTGTAAATGCTCCAGCAATCCCTGATCTTGCTCATCCCATTGACCCATTGATTTTTGCTCAAGAAGTCTTTCAATGTCCTCACCGACGGTTTCTCTATAAGCCATGTTCTGAGCGTCTTTTGAATTTTGAGGAGCTATAGCAATTTCATAAGGAAGCAAAGTATTCTCGGCAGCTCCTAAAGCAAATTGAGAAGCAATTCTTCCGCCTTTTTCCAATAACGATTTTTTCTCTTTCTTTTTTTCAGGTTCGCGCATGTATTGAGAAAAATCTATTTTTTCAGTCTGTTGTGGAGTATCTTTACGCATGTATTGAGAAAAATCTATTTCTTTATTCATTACATTAAACCTTGTGCTTTAGCTTGCTCATATAGATGAGGAGGAATATCAAATACATTTCCATTTTTATCTTTCATAACAATGGCCATATCCACATCCATTTCGCCTTTATCTTCCTGCTCGCCTTCTTGGTATTGGCTCATATTACGTTTAATAATATTTTCCATAGCATTCAAAATACCTTCTCTAGCCTGATCGGGTAATGAAGAATCAAAAAGATCATGTGCCAATGTTTCAAATTCAGATTTATTTCGAATAGGAATATTGCTGGACAATGATATCAATGATTTCCCAAGTCTTTCATATTCTTCCTTATCTCGCGCTGTTTCTCCTCCAGCCATTGCCCATAATCCTGAACCTCGTCCCAAATTGTTTTTTTCTCCAATCTTTCTCATTTGATCAATCGTTTCCAACCCTGCTTCAAATGGAGCTAAAGCTTCCTTTTTCTTTCCCTCAAGTTCAAACGCTTTTTCTTTTTGCTTACCCTGAAGCTCATTAGCTTTTTGTCTTTGATCATTTTCATATTTCATGCGCTGATTTTGATTTTCCATGGAATATTTAACAGCAAGATTCTGTTGATCATCTGAAAGACCCGATAAATCCTGACCAGTTAATTGCTGGAGAGCTTTATTTCGTTGATTCATCTGCAATTGTTGAACCTGTTGCTGGCGATAATTTCCCAGTTCTTCCATCCCACGATTGATCACTTCATTGAATCTCTGCGCAGTTGATGGCTTTCTTTTTGCTTTAATAGTATCTGTCATATTTACCCTCCATATGTGCTTGTGCCTGAACTTCCTGTTGAGATTCCACCTGATTGGACTTTGTTCTGGTTAATGAATGGTGAATAGTCATTAGTCTGTCCATTTCCTTTTCTACCACTAAAACCTGATCCAATATTATAACCCGTGCTAGCTCCAGCAAATGCTCCCATTGGATTACCTCCCGTGGCAAAGAATCCTCCGACCCCTCCTAATACCCCGCCAGCTATTCCCGTCCAGTTGACTCCTTCATCTTCAGGGTCCTCAACTCTAAATCTTTCATAAGGCCGTTTATCAAGCAAATCACTACTCAACCCCATAAGATCTTTTATAGCCTGGCTTCGTAAATTATGTCTTTGTGCTTGTAGCTTCATCGCAAAATCACTGGATTGCTGGGTTGCAGCGTTCTGGAATGCACTTCCTCTACCACCCATTCCCATTCCGCTAAATCTTGAGGCGAGACCTCCTTGAGCTTCCTGCAAATCCCTCCAAGCTGGGGCTTCAATTTCATCAAAGATCCCCTGATCTCCGCCAGCCAATTTGGAAAGATAGCTATCAGACCCCAAATGCTTATGTGAATTTCCATATAACTCCATTTGTTGGGGATCATATTGCTGGATTTGACCCATTGAATATCCTTCGGGCATGATATCCCCTTCCCAATTTCCTCTTTTGCTACCGGATGATTTTTTAAATCCGTAAATGCCCATATCTGATGAAGCCATATTTCCTCCTAAAATTGTGAAAGCCATTCAAGTACAATCAAACCATTCTGAATCGCTGGAGCTGATGCCCCTTTAGTTACTATTATATTACCACTTACAGGATCAACCTTCACGCCAATTTGATTCGTGACAAGAAGCACATCGACATAAGGCAAAGCTTGCCAGTAAGTGCCATCAAAGAAAGTACCGTAAATCCGCGTAAAGTTCGTTATCGAATTGAAATTGATTCCTGTTGGTATCGCCAAAAGAGCATCGCTAAACTGATACACTTCCCTCAATGTCTGTTGTTTCTGAGGTTGACCTTGCAAATACCAGGATTCTCCGGTCACCATCATGAAGTTATCGGAAAATATTCCTATCGTTCTCGCATTCACGGTCGCTGCTATATCTATATAGGCTTCATCAACCTGGCGGCTCAATAGCTTGATTTCGACAGGAAATTTTCTTTGATCACGTAAATAAGGGCCGCGTTGAATATTAGTATTCATGCTAAATGTGGTCCTGGATTGACGGTTAACTCAATGCCCTGTAATGCAATTTCTGAGGTTGCATAGGTGATATTTTTCATCTGTGCATCACTTAAAGTAAATCCTATCTGCACTGAATCGCCAATCAAGCTTGTGTTAAATCTATGCCATATCGCTTTCTGACTCTCTGCTATAGGCATCTGTAAATTTGTATTAGCAGGAGTTAATCCAATATTCGTGCTTTCAGGACAGGTAAATAATGTCTGAGAATAGATTAGACCATTGGGAACACCACTGTTAAATTGATTATTCCATGCATTATCTCCGTCCTGGCTTAAGTAAATATCTACGGTGATCTGTGAATTGGCCGTTGCATCGAATAAATATTTCTGCACTGAAAGCCTGATCTTTCTTCCTATTTCCCAATAAAAAGGGAATTGCTTGGTCTGGATTAAAGGCTGAGATAACCTTGCAAATGTGCCCCCTCCAACATAAGTACCTGGAGGAAATAACAAGTCTACAATGAAGTTATTAGCATCTATTATCTGAAGTACTTTTCCAACTAATCCATTGAAAGAAAATTGTAAAGTGCCTCCTGCTGCCCAGGGAGTGAATAAAGTTGAATCCACATCAAGAGTAACATTTGCTCCAGTAGCTGCCAGGACTAAATAAGAATTGTTATTCAGTTGAGTAGTTCCCATAATTCCTGTTGGTGTCACAAATTGACCAGTAGAAAAAGTATTCGTTGTCGTTATTATCGTAGAAGCGCCAAGAGTAATTCCTGTAATCGTGGAATTAAGAATGCCAATCAACCCATTGAAATATAGAAAATCTGATGTATCAGTATTGATATTCTTATCTGTAACACAATGATCAAATGAAGTGATTTGAGTAAGTCCACCCATATTTGTTATTGCAGATATGGTTCCGGACTGGGCTTCTCCAGTTCCCTGGGAAGTAATTAAGACGAAACCTTGAGGGGTCCCGGCTATAATATCGGGAAATAATTGTGAGCTTGATCCTGCATTCCAAGGCTCTCTCCATTGTTGCCAGGTTTTAAAAGGCAGCGTCTGCCATGTTCTTTTCGTTGAAGCACGATAATTTCCATGTGCTGTAAAATTCTCATAGAGAATGGCCCATGTATTATCACGATAATTGAAAAGAAAGGTTTGTGTCGGATAAACCCATTGACTATCATTTACAGGATAAGAAAAATAAATCCATTCCCTAAAAAAATCTCTGATGGCATTTACTCTTTCAACACCGTGATTGGGTGATTGAATCTGGAAAACGCTATCTGGAATATCCAGATCTATTCTTTGGCATGATTGCTGATCCGTTATAGCTATTCCATAAGGTCCAATATCTATCACACCTCTATCAAAAGCCACTGCTGAATATGTCGCTGATGATGGCATTTCCGAATTGATAAAGTAAAAACTAAATGGATTAAGATCATTTCCACTAAAGACAAAACGGGTCTTCCTGCCGTCTCCTCCGAATCCTATTAGCAATGCATCTTCGTTATTGCTAATTGTGGCTATTGGATTTGATATCCCTGCTGGCAAATAACCACCGAGTCCCGTCTGATCGACGTAATAGACACGAATATCAAAAGTTTGTCCAGCTGGTACTAATCCGGCATAATAGGGCGTACCGTCCCATGACCACAAAACTGAGTCTTGCAACGTAAAGAATAATCCCGAGGAAGTTTGAATAGATGGTGAGAAAAACAAAATCCTGTTTTTAAAAGGAAGGATCGCCAGGGCGCCAACAAGATAATATGTACCAATGGGATGTTTATCTATTGAAACTGCCGTAGCGGTCAAAGGAGGAGCGAAATTAACCCATCCTTTACCTGTTCCGGTTGGCAATCCTGTTCCACTAGTTGGATCGCCATCATACCAGCGAATTCCATCCTGTGCGGCCCCCTGATTCAAAGAATTGGTCAGCAATTGAATTATGCCACCAGAATAGATTTTTCCCGCATCACCTGCGGCTGGATCAATAATAATGGAATTGGGAAAATTAACTACAAGTGTAAAAGTTCCAGGAGGCCCTTCAGTTACACTGAAAACGGTTCCTGTTTGTCCATTCACTGAAGCCAATTTAGCTACTGCATTCACTGTCGAATTAGTGACTATCTCATTTGTCCATACCATATCTCCAACTATAACAGGTGCTACGCCAACAGTATTTAAAACAGTAATCGTTAATTGTTGGGGACTATTGAAAACAATAGATTGGATAAGTTTAAAATTGAATCCTGGCTTGTTATTCGTTGCCCATAATGCCCCAGAATAGTTCGTTGTCCAGAATTGCTGATAATTTTGGCCTGTCCAGGCTACTGGATTATTGGATATCTTATAGTAACTTGTCGAAAAGAAAAAAGCATTAGAGGCGGCCTGATTGCATTGATAACTATAGGTTTGATCGAATGCCAAGAGAGAGGGATATTGAAAAGTAGTTACACTGGATGAAAAATCTTCCAGGCCAAGTGATGGTTGACTGGGGAAATATGCAAAGGTTCCTATCATTGGACCTGCGCCACCTGCTGTAATAGTTACATCACCAGTAGCATAATTAATTGTTCCTGATCCAGCTGGAGTGCCGACAAGGACACCGGAGAATGGAACTGATTCGGTATAGGTATTTGCTCCTACTACGAAAGTGATTGAACCTGGAGTGATGGAAGCACCCAAAGATGGCGTTAGACCAATAAAAGTAAATAGATTGACAAATCCAGCGACAAGAGTAATTGGGCCAAATTGCCATGATAAAGGACCTGATGGAACTGACTGGATTTGTCTTGTGAGTCTGCCTAAATAGAGTGTTCCACGCTTTCTTTTGACCTGACCACGCCAGGCATATGCGTTGAAAAGAGTGACAAAAGAATTATTATTTATTACATAGGCTTGGCGATTTGTTGTTTGGCCTCCAGGAAAATTTCCTATATAAATCTGATCTGGCATTTAATTTCCTATGGCAACCCAATAAAAACCAATATAAGAATTATCTCTTGCACGCACATCCCAATTAAACATTAACTTTGACAAAGTACTTGGTCGTATACTAACTGTTGCAGTATCTCCTGGTAAAGAAGCTGCTGAAAATTGAAGAGTAGTGAATACAGCAAAACAATTATTCATAAAAGGAATTGCTCCGGGTACTCTATCCTTAAAAGTTACCATTCCTGTTGTAGTTCCCGTAGGAAAGGTTTGTGTGACCTTTCCCCATTGAATAAGTGTACCACCAATCCATTGCCAACCATCACTAGAGTTTGTATTTTGATTAAAAAATCCTGTTATTTGTGAGATTTGACCCACTACAGCCATAGCAGCTGGACCGGATCTCATGAATAACTGGGTTGATGTAGATGTTACAGTGGAATCAGGAGTATAATTTTTTGCATATAATTGATTTATTCCTTGAATTGTTGCAGGATCTCCATTCTGTAATGTCTGATGTATGACTGTATGCCAACCACCCTGGACGTTTTGGAAACCAATATGATCGACAGCAATTAGCGTACTGATGGATAGAGTGTTAGTCTGCATATCTGGCTGATCATCTGCTGGATCGTCAGGTGCGTTTGGAACATTATTATAATAAGTTAGATACATATTTGCCCTTTAGTTGATTCCTATGCCATTTCCAATAGATCCCACTCCACCACTTAATCCCCCACCAGAATAAATCGTCTGCGTTCTTGTACTCGTCCATTGTCTTTGACTGCGTTTCCATACAAGAAGCTCCTGTTCTCTGAATAAGGGTTCATAAAACACGAATTGTTCAGTATCACCAGTGTCTGAGAGGATTTTTCTCGCTGCGCCTCTGGCAATATATTCTGACATATATGCGTAAGGCAATGCCTGAGAAGAAGAAAGGAATGCTGCTGGTGATAAATAGGCATCCAATTCAACGACATATTGGGTATTGGGAGGCGCCCTTAGTGTAATGATGTTATTAAAAAAGAGACACGATCGAGGTAAACCAAGCTGGTAATAATAACATTGCGCATTAATCGGCATACCAGTAGGTATAGGAGCAGGAAAATAGACATTTTGTGCCACTCCTGAAAAATAGTTAATGGTATTTTGTGTGGTACTATAATAAGGAAGTGGCGTACCTGTTAATCCAGTATTACCAAAAGGAGCATTGCCCGGTTCCATTAGCAAACCATAATTCTGATTTTCTTCCAGGAATTGACCACTGTCAGCTATAACGATATTTGTTCCATCCGCACCTGTTGAAGTGAAGTAGACCGCAGAATAAACGCTTGTGGTTGGAATAAGAGGTATTGTGCTTCCATCTGTTGCACCAATTGGCGGATCGATGTTTGCACCACTTGCTATTATCCCCGTGATGTCTACATGTCCTCTGATGATACATGCTGATAAAGGAAGACTGAATGGTAACGGTGGAGATGTATTGCCAGTAAGAAATTGCAGGGTGAGTGTGTAAGGACCATTAGTCCCATCACCTATTCCAACTTGCTGTTGATACTGGGTATAGTTTGGCCAGAGATTGTTAAATTCGCTTCTTAAGGTGTAGAATGGTACTTGAATACCATCTATAAATACAGGTGGCAAGAATCCCTGATAAACTGGATAGGAAGCGATTGACTGTGCACCCGGCTCAATCTGCAAATCATACAATGGCATATTGTATTGATCGACGCCGGGAGTTGTTAAAAACTGATATTTGGTTTTAAGGTCGAATAACTGCATCCGGGCATCGACATCCATAATCCAGAATCTGTTGATATAATCAATGATCAGATTATCTGTTATTGTAGCATCAGAAGGGGTTTTAATAATCCTTCTGACGTATGTGATGACATTTTGCAGTGTATTCAATTGTTCCTCACGATAAATCAGGAATTTCCAGCCATACATCTACAAGCAATGCATGAGCTGAATAAGTATGCGCACTGAAAAATCTACCTTCAGCCTCTATCCAATAAGCTAATGTGGGACTGGAGTATTTTTTCCATTCTTTTATGTAATAAGCCACAAGATATGATTTATCTTCTCGTGGCATATTCATTCTTTCAGGAAGATGTATCCAATCCATTATTTTTTCTTTTTCTCGTGTTTTTTTTCTTTCATCTTTTCCATTACTTTTTCTTTCATGTGTTTGTGAGAGTCTTTACCACCCTTTTTTTCGTCTTTTTCTGACAAATGATGCTTAGCCATTTTATTCACCTAATTAAAATTGTTTGAACCCATAAATATTGATTTTCTATTGCTTACTGGAATCGCATCCAGCCTCTGAACTGTTGTATCCGCGGCCATTGATCCATAAAACTGACCCATATGCATAGCTTGTGTAGTTACATTCTCTTTCATCACCAATCTATGATAATATTTTCGTTTAATCTGCTCTGCTACATATCTGGGCACGTTAACTGGTTTGTTAGAAGGAATTGCCCATTCTTCACATGGCATTCCCGGAAAGGGTTTAGACCAAAACTCTAATGTTTCCCCAATCATTTCTTTATTCTCAGCTATGATACAAACATATTCTTTCGCAAATTCATATTCGCTTCGATATTTTTCATTAAACTTTTCTTTACTCGATATTGTTCTTTTAGGTTTAATGTAGACATCATTCATCTTGGCAATATCGGATTGCGCAATCTTGGTTTGTGGTTCCAAATCCTGTTTGGGGGCAAGATTCATCCTGTCCATTGTCATTTCTTTTATTTCACCATCGAATTTATCGAATTGCTCCTGGACTTTATCCAGTTCTTTTTCTGCCATTGAGTGGGTTACTTTTGGTTTCTTCGTATCGTTCATAAGTCACCTATACGGTTGTAGTTATAAAAATTATTCATAAATTAATATATACTCTTTCGAAGCAAAAAAGAGCACAGATATTTTGATCAAAGTGGAGAAATATCTATAAAACTTCCTGGAATGAAAGTTGAGTTATTTACTCGACCCTGCGAATTGATAGCCCCAGGATTAATATCGCCAATAGCTGTAATCTGGGGTTGAGTCGTTGCGGATGAAGCAATGAACCCATCCTGTCCGGCAGTAAAGAGATCAAGTTCAACTTGATTAAGTGCAGGTAAAGAAATCACATAAGCTGGCATTTCATTTAACTGGATACAGCCAAATCCGTTTGGAATAGTCAATCTTACTTGCTGTCCTACTACATAATTCATATTTGCTGTTGTCGTCACAATAGTTGTTACTCCTAATGTGATATTCGATATGAAGAATTTACTGGGTGCGTAGAATTGAGGTTGGATTGGTGGGTTACTATATGGTGGCACTGGGCCAAAGATTAATGGCGGAGAACTCATTTTGTTTCCTTTGTAAAAGGGAGGGGATATTATCCCCTCCATTTATCATCCTACTAATAATTCACGTCAAACTGACGTAATTTATTTATGTATTCAAATCGTGTAAATACGAACGCCAATAAATTACATCTCCAACAGTACCAGAGATACCGCTTCCGATTATAAATCCTTGGAATGTTGCATTAATATAAGCCCCCTGAATAGCAGGACCATTAATAGTATTCACACCAGTTGAAGTACTAGCAGTAAATCCATTAAACACCTGTGGAGATGGATACAATTGAGAACCAGCCGAAATTGGCAATCCGCCCGTATTCACATCACCTACAGCAACCACTTGAGGGAACTGTAACCCTGGAACGTTAGCAAACGGTTGGTTAACATTAAACGCGGTGAAACCCGTAGAGTTAATGTTACACACAAAGGTTGTGCTATTTGTTACAGAAATCACATATCCATACATCGGACTACCCGGAATGACTACGTTTGGTAACGGATTCAACTGAGTAGGTCCCCACGGTTGAGGTATTCTGAAGGCTATTTCCTGACCTACCTGGAAATTGTGAGGTGCTGTAGTTGTTACAGTTGTCACATTTGCAAGAGTCAGTAAGGAAATAAACGATACTCCAGGTGCATACAAGACAGGATATAGGATCTTTTTAAACGATCCGATATTACCTGTAGATGTTGCTGTATTAAACGCTGTGTAATTAGATCCAGAAGTATCCCAGGTAATGGTAAATGTGGTCGCTGTGACTCCACTTACCATAAAAGGAATACCTGCAATCTGATTCATACCCGTTGTAGCGGTTTGTGCCAGATTCTGGAAAATAATCCAATTACCATTAGTTAGTCCATGCGCTGTTACCGTAGTAATAGTAGTTGCAGGACCAGTACCACCAGCACCAGATTGAGCAATCGAAAAATCAGCTGTTGAAACAACCGCATGATAATAAGATGGTCCATATTGAAGGGACAATCCTGCTTGAATGGTTGTAAAACCAGTACCTGCAGTTAATCCACTTGTTGTTAGAGCTGATGTTGGACCAATGAATTGATTTCCTGTACCATACAAACTACGGAAAGCACTTCCCTGACCCATATCAGTCATCCATGATGCATTTGTAACCCCTGAAGCTGCAATAGCTCTTGTCTGGTTATAAATCTCAATGAAATTAGGGATAAATGGTAATACAACCGCAGTCTGACCGCCTGTTGATACCACCTGTCCACTTGCCAGTCTTGAATATTCAGCCACGATAACCTCCTTATGGTCCTACAGCGTTAGATAAACGCGTGCAGAGTAGGTTTCGGATCGCTGTATCCTGCGTTAATGCTTGCGCTTGCGCAAACTTCACCGCTAGAGTGGCATTCTGTGCCAACATGCCAGAATAATATGGATCACGATAAATCAGGTTCATGGAATCATTCTGTTACTTTTGTGACCTGTTGCCAGGCGGAGCAACCTCTTCGGATCGCTCTCTCTATGTTTCCATAGAGTTCAGACTATCGTATCGCCTTTCGGCGTCTCTGGGTTTAGTCGTTCAGGCCGTTCGGAAAAAAAAACTATCATTTTTTCTATCACTTGCCCCTTGTTGTCCGTCAGACTATGCTGCGAGGAGTTCCAAGTCAATTACCAAAGATTTTACATGGGCCATCATTAACCCATCCTGATTTATATGCGTGATCGCTTGCTTGCCAAGAACAGTATTATAATAAATATCCTGATTCATAGGACTGGCTTGTCTAGCTACAGGTGCTTCAGAGCTGGTTAGTATTCTTAAATTGAATACGGAGCCCCATTCGCTGGGCAACGCACTGGTATTAGTAGGATAATTCCAGTTGTTGAGCACTCCTTGACCAACCAAGTTATCAAAATCACTCTGTAATTCAGTTGACGATAGCATAAAATAACAATTACGTATTGGGCCTGTGCCAAAACGATCCATGCCTTCAATACCGGTCATGAACTTGTAAGCGTTATTTGTGTCCAAAGTGGTAGCAACCAAACTGCAATCTGACAATGCAAGATTCGTTGGGTTGTCACCATTTATACCACCACCGCAGTTGATATCTGTTGCTGCGCTGACGATGTAGTCACGAAGGATTAACAACCTGTTACCCCGTCTGTTGACGTGGATAGGTCATTTCTGCCTATCTCCAAGCCTTTCGTTGCCTGGTTCGGACTGTCGCATACCTTTCGGTCCCACTCACTCAGTCTCTCACGGCGGCTTACGCCTTCCGCCCTGTCGCCATAGTTTCCCTTAGGCTTCCAAGTCAATCAGAGTAGGTTTATCGAGGACATAATCTCTATCCTCGGCTTGACGCATCGCCACAGCCAGTCTATCACTGACCCAAGCTAACACCAATTACGTCATAGCTAAGAGGGCGTGTTGTTCAGCATTACTATTTCTTTATAACATTTCTCGCGATATTCTTTTTCAGATTCTGGAATTCTTGCTAATCCATTTGTGGGATTATAATTTCTACAGAAATTCAAAATTTTTACCGCTTGAACTGCTTTTATTTGAAGAAAAGGAATACATCTTTTCAAAAATTCAATGGAATCTGATCTTGATTGAATAGAGAATCTAAAAGCCGATCCTCTTAAAGCTGTTTTAGCTTTCACGATCGATAATCCTCCATATTCACAATTGGAAAGGATATATTGAATAGACCTCTCGCTAACCATAGTCAAGATTATCTTTGGTCGAAATTTAACCAAATCATTTTTCATTCTATCTTGACCGGCTTTACGCACTTGTCTTTCAATTGAAAAAGATCCGTCTGTGTCCATAATACCAGCTAAATAAGCCCAGAAATAGGGGCACTCACTAGTTTTTCTATTAATATTATCAATATTGTAAGATCCAATTTTTCTATTTAAATTTAAATCTTTTGATATTTGATAATAATCTTTAGTATCATGGGGATTGGATAAGAATTCTATCATGAGATTGGCAGAATCTTTCTTCAAAATTAAAAATTCTTTAACTTTATTTAAAAAGTTTTGGCATCCATCATAACCTTGAAGCATCCACTTCCATATAGTACGGTCATTTTCTTTTTTTGGCTTGTCATAGGCAACTGTTCCTCCGAATAAATTATTCAAATAAACAGAAACCTGTTTTACAGAGTTGTGAAACTGGATCAAAGGTGATAATTTTCCTCTTGGTCCAATTCTTATTCCTATATGACCATCACCATCGATGAGTCCTGCAATATAAGCCATAATTTCCTTTTCTTCCGGATCTTTCATATAACCTCTTGGTTTGGTTATATTATAGACCCGCCAACATTATGCTGCAAGTAAAATACCCTCTTGGTCTTGAAGTATAACTTGTTCGTTAATTATACACCCAGTTCCAAAAAACGCCATTTGCGCCAATCGATTATATCTCTTTGCGGTACTTGTGCCGGTGGCACCCTGTTACTTTTTTGACCCCTTGCAGCTCAAGGCGGGGAAACTTCTTCGAATCTCCCTCTTGGATTTTATATATAGTCCAAGATCAGACTGTTGCATACGCTTTCGCGTCCCTTTCGCTCAGTCGTTCACGCTGCAAGAGCATATTGCTCAGCTTGCGCCTCGTTACCCGTATGAGGGGCTTCCGAGTCAATCAGAAAAGGTTTTAAATCGACACACCGTTTATCGATCCCAGAATTACCCAACTGAATCGTTGGGGGCTGTAAGGCTCTTGGCCTCATAAATCTGCAAGTCGTGCCGCCATTAGCTGGCATACTGACCTTGTCGCAGACTGTGATATAGTTCATCATGGGGGTTGGAACGTATAACATAGCAGGCGCGAGCGACTGCAATATCATCGGACCAAGTGACCCGGTTGTCGTAATCATGTCAACCTTGGGTTGAGAGATTCGTGTGATATGATGATCGGTAGACGAGCCTGATTACGTCAGTTCTCGATCATATCTTTGAGGATGCGAGACCTCTAACGCTTGTGAAGGGTGCGATGCTTCTTACGCGATATGCTTAACGCTGCACGCGAAATTTCAATATAGCATAAAGTTAATTTTAGTCAATTTATTCCTTAACGCATCGTTCTATGTGATCTTTATCATAAAAAATATGAAAGTATTTTTCACATGTTCCACAATACAGATACATAATATCATTTTCTATATTATTAGATTTTTTTGCACATTCATAACAAATCATATCTACTTCACCTATCAAACAAAAAATTTCTTCTTTTCTTTCTTCATAGATTTTTTTACATTCTGAGCAAATAGCTTCCATTATTTTAGCTACTTTGTAATTCATCTATTCTATTCTGCCATAGACTTTTTCCTAGTGCGCGATTCTTTTTTGCTTCTCGTATATTCCTTTCTATCTGACTCAATCTCTGATCAGGAGTAAGAAAACTTTGATGAGTGATTTGCCGATAAGATTCCAAAATATCGGTACATAGCTGGCAATATACATAACAAATCCCTCCTTCAGTGAAGGATTTGCCGTTTGGTTCGCTGTTACATTTTGCACATTTCATTTATTTCTTCTTTTTTTTGCTCATTCTTGCTTCTGATACTTGTTTTGATATTCCAACAATATAAAAATAATCTGTTGCAAAATTTCAGGTGATAATTCTGAAGGCGGATACATTTCACGAATTTTGATTTGTATATCTCTTATGTCTTCTATTTTCATATCTTCTTCTTTTTTTTGCTCATTCCTGCTTCGGATGCAGTGCTGAAGATGTAATCTCTTAAAATCAAATCCTCAGCCTGCCTCATGGGAACAGCTAAATAGTCTGATAATCCAATAGCAATTGCGATTCCCTGTATGGGATTATTTTTCATAATTTTCCTATGCACTTTCTATTTTTTACCTTTCTTCGCTTCGCTATATCCTATAGCTAGAGCTTGCGCTTTATCTTTCACAACTGGACCTTTTTTAGATCCAGAATGCAATTTACCTTCTCCAAATTCGCCCATAACTTTTTTGATTTTTTTCTGTTTCATATCTTTTTTCATATTCTTAACCTATTTTTAAGATCTTGCATTTTAGCATAAGCATTTTTCTGACCTGCGGGGCTGAAGTCACCAGTATTTCCATAGGGCGCACTTCCCACACCAGTGGGTTGATAATAGGGACTGCGTCTGTTTGCATCCACTTTTTCTTGAATGGATGCTTGCTTTTGTTCTGGCTGGTGCAATCCCATTGATTTAATCGTCTTGTAGACTAATTTCTGCCTTTCAAAGCCTTCTGGCATTTGTAGGATAGTTTCAGCTAATTCAGGGTCTTTCTGTGCGAATTTCTCGGCATGCTGAAGAACATCGTAAAAATCAGAGTTTTGTTTAAGCCATGTTTCTTTCCGTTCATTCGCTATGGCATGATTGACAGCTTTCTGGATTTCTTGTTGAGTCTGCTGTTTGGATTGCTCTCCGAACTGATTCAGCCTTTTATTTAATTTCTTATGATCTACGTAAGGTTCGCTGGTATCTTCATCTTCGTCTTGTTGAGGTGCTCGTCTGCTTTCCTGCAATTGTCTTTCTGCATCCATTCTTGCAGCTCTTTCCTGTTCCAGTGCGCGCTGGTATTTATTTTCCAGGGCACGAAAATTCATTTCTTTGTCTTGTGGCTTTTGTTCAACTTGACTTTGTACTACTGTTTCTGTCATATCTTATCCTTTCCTCAATAACGCCGAGGGGCGGTTGGATTTATTTGTATTAAAAAGAATTTTAGGATAAATGTAAAGGTAAGTATTTAAAATGCTATGGTTTAAGACACAGAATAATAATCTGGTTGACTTGCATTCTTGCATATGTTTTTGGATGGAATCAACCAGAAATGTGACTGTATTCGCTAGATTTGGTGTATCAAAAAATGCTGGATTTTTGTTAATCGGCGAGTTTGAGCATATGGGTCAGGCAAAAGGATATCTAGATCAAATTTATGAGATTTTAAAGAATGAAAATAAACAAACTTGATGCACATGACCGCCTAAAGCACTTTACAGGACAATCCTTCTCAATCAGCGAATGTTGTCAGAATCTCATTAATCAAAGACCCTTCGGCGATCATGCATTTTATATATTCGCTCATACTCGAACAGATGAGGATGGCGTAACAAAGCGCATTATCTGGCAACCCAGACTTACTAAGCCCAAAGCACAGACCAATTCCATGCTATTTAAAGGTTATCCTGGAACAGATAAAGTAAAAGTGATTTGGATGATACCTGCGAGAGAGATGTGGAAGCAATACGAATGCGGACTCATGTTAGAAAATGCAACAGTCGTTCAAAGTATTCACGCGTTTGAGAATAACCGGGCAAAGTTAGAGGCTGCTGAAGAAGATGATCTAAGCGATGCGCAGATTAACCAGATCTATAAAGAAATAAGTCATAGTGCTAAAAGAAATAAAGCACTTGCAGTAGAGATTAATGATATTCACAATAAAATAATTTCGAATGGGTTTAAGCAAGAGAGCGAGGCGGTTTCTTAAGACCTTTCTTATTTAAAGGTCTCTCGCCCATGCCTTCCACCATCTTTCCCATCGGATTGCGTTTAGCCTGCCCGTAAAAGTCTCCACTGCCCTTTTGACTGGCGGAAGTGTGAAAAGGCTTTGTAGGTTTCAGTGATTTAACCTTTTTCATCTTTATTATCCTTTATCATCTACACATCCGTTTAAACATATCCATGCCATTGTTTCTTTTCCATAAATTGCATTTTTAAGTTCTTTGCATTTATCACAAATAGGTTCTATAATTTCTTTTCCGCTAGAATCATATGCTGTTCCTTTAGGGAAATGCAAGTTCGATGCTGAACCATATTCAGCAATTAAAGTTTCATCCTCGTTCATCTACCCTCATTCCCTGTCTACGATTCTGTGGTAAAGTTTCCGCTGTCATTGCTGGATTGCCTTTATGTCCGACGGGCTGAGTGCGTCCTATACCATAGTGCGTACCTGCATTAATAAAATTGCTGCTTCTCTGGTCATATTGGGGACATCTAAAATCCCAGGGAGAGTTTTTTCCATCCACAGGTTTGTCTATTTCCCTCTGCTCTTTAATTTTAATAGGATCTGCAAAACCTGATTCTGCATTGATCTGTTCTTTATTTCTTTTCATAAGACCTCTTTTAAATGGTGTACCGCCGCGAGAATCTAACTCGCAATTTACTGTAGATCTTTCTTCACTCCAGGACAGAGTTTACATCTGTTTCTGGCGGTCAAATGATTTAATTTCTATATCCTGGTTTGCTTGGGTGAGCATTAACTTTATTCTTGCCAACTACCTGTACTGCACGGATAGCTTCTGTAGTATCTTCGTATTTCATAAGACTGCCAGCACCTTGTGCAGAAGATTCGTTTTTAGTTTTATGTGGACCATCGGGAAATACAGAGTCTTTTCCCTTGGCTCCCCCCCACCATGCATGATTATCAATCCTCTGGCCCCCGGACTTGAAAGTCCCTGGTCTGGAATCATCGTGTTGTTTCATATTAGCCTCCCCGGCTTTTAATTTATCTTTCTTTATAACATCCCACTCATATTTTGTGCAGGATTTTGTTGTTGCTGCTGTGGTTGTTGCATCGGCTGTTGTTGTTGCTGACCACCCATATCAGGCGCATTCTGCATTATCTCTTCAAAGAATTTATTAGCTTGTGTACGTCTTTCGACATCCTGTTTTTCCAGTTCTTCTTCGCTTCGTATATTGCTTT
>Ga0302221_10000296_pt1 | contig 39709 bp, 21 predicted proteins | sample II_Palsa_E2_1_FD_193517 | JGI IMG/M metagenome (GOLD analysis project Ga0302221, IMG submission 193517) | Peat permafrost microbial communities from Stordalen Mire near Abisko, Sweden - II_Palsa_E2_1 | ecosystem: Environmental > Terrestrial > Soil > Palsa > Peat permafrost | place: Sweden... | reverse complement strand
TTGTGCCTTAGAAGAAAGAAGCTGGTGTCACGCCCAACGCATCATCTGTCTCCTATGCTTTAGAGTAAAGATACCAATGGAAATGCGTGTTCCAGGGGAGCAACAGCAGGTTCTAGAACCAAGTCGATGGGGGAGAACGAGCGAGCTTGGCGCGCCTCGAAAAGGCGGTCCGCAACGGATTTGGGCATAAGGAGTGGATCGAAAACAACCTGGGCCTTAAGCTGCTGCGCGACCATCCTCGGTTGCAGGCTTTGCTCGAACGCCTCTGCGCCGGCCCTTCTAAAACGTCAATGCGGCGCAGATTGCGTGGGCCGGCCGAAGTCGCGGACCTGTTGAAGGGACGTCGTCTCGATTAGTTTCCTGTGCCCGATAGCGAGATTGATTGAGGACTGCTCAGCGCGTTGTCGGTAATCTTCACGCTGCCGGTATTGTTCCCCTTCGCTGTTGGCTTGAATGTGACGTTGATCGAGCAACTGGCGCCGGCTGCGACGGTGCCGTTGTTACTGCAAGTGGTGCCGCTTCCGCTGACCAGGGCGAAATTACCGCTGACCGTCAGAGTCCCGAGAGTGAGCGGTGTGTTTCCCGTGTTCGTCAAAGTCACGGTCTTGGCGGCGCTGGTGGTGCCTACCTTTTGCGTGGCGAAACTAAGGCTGGAAGCGCCCAAGCTGGCCTGTGGATTGATGACTGTAAGGCTAAGCGGGATCAATTGCGGACTCCCTGCCGCGTTGTCAGTAATCGCGATGGTGGCGGTCGAGGCCGTTGGGCTGAAGATCTTCGAAGAATCCAAGAAGCCCACAGCAATCGTGCAGGCCTTCCCGGGCTGTAATGTGCCGGGCATCGACGGAATATATGGAATACAGACTGTGATTTCGCCAAAGTCGGCGATGGCGTTGCCGGGCGTGGTGATCTTTACGCTCGAAATCGTAATCGGAGTTGTGCCGGTGTTGGTCAGAGTGACGAGCTGGACGCCGATCTGATCGTAATAGACTGTGCCGAAGTTCAGACTTGTCGGCGAAATCTTGAGCGTTGAGCTGATCGCGTTCACGGTCTGCGAAACGCCGGTGGAGGTGCCGCCGTTGAAGTTGCCGTCGCCGGCGTAGGCGGCGGTGAGCGTGGGCGAGGCCGGTGACGTGAACGTGATGGTGCAGCTTCCCGCGCCGGAGCTGAGAGTTCCCGAGCAACTCCCACCGGTGCTGGCAGTGACGGTCACAGTGCCGGTGGGAGTGCCGCTGCCGGTTACCTTGAACGAGATCGTAACAGCCTGATTGACGGTAGAGGGATTCGGAGTATTCGAAGTAATTGTGGTTGTGCTGCCGGCCTTGGTTGCCGACGTCGATTGGGTTTTTGAGGGAGCAGCGCTGTAGTTTGTGTTACCGGACTGAGTAGCTAGCAACGAGCAAGTGCCGGAGCCGGTGGTGATCGTGACGACGGCACCCGAGTTCGTGCAGGCACCGGATGAAGTGACCGTCACCGCGAGTCCTGAACTGGCGGATGCTGCCACTGTGAACGTGCTGCCAAAAGCGGCTGACGCGGGAGCGCCGGTAAACGTAATCGTCTGGGTAGCCATTGCTGCGGCGACGTTGTGGACAACGTTGGTGGCAGCACTGAAGTTTGCGTTGCCGGCCTGAGACGCGGTTAACGTGCAAATGCCGGTACCGCTCGTCATGGTTACGGTGCCACTGGAGATCGTGCAGGATCCCGTCGCCGCGATAGTGACGGTGAGACCTGAAGACGATGTCGCGGTGGTCGTGAAGGTCGTGTTGTAAACAGCCGAGGTCGGGGAAGCCGGGAACGTAATCGATTGCGTCGCCAAGGCTGCGGCAACATTGTGGACAACGTTGGTGGCAGGACCGAAGTTCGAATTGCCGATCTGAGACGCGGTTAATGTGCAAATGCCGGTACCGCTCGTCATGGTTACGGTGCCACTGGAGATCGTGCAGGATCCCGTCGCCGCGATAGTGACGGTGAGACCTGAAGACGATGTCGCGGTGGCCGTGAAGGTCGTGTTGTAAACAGCCGAGGTCGGAGAAGCCGGGAACGTAATCGATTGCGTCGCCAAGGCTGCGGCAACATTGTGGACAACGTTGGTGGCAGCACTGAAGTTTGCGTTGCCGGCCTGAGACGCGGTTAACGTGCAAGTGCCGGTACCGCTCGTCATGGTCACGGTGCCACTGGAGATCGTGCAGGATCCCGTCGCCGCGATAGTGACGGTGAGACCTGAAGACGATGTCGCGGCGGCCGTGAAGGTCGTGTTGTAAACAGCCGAGGTCGGAGAAGTGGGGAACGTAATTGTCTGTGTAGCCAAAGCTGCGGCGACAGTGTGTACCACGTTGGCGGCAGGACCGAAGCTTCCGTTGCCGGCCTGAGACGCGGTCAGAGTGCAAGTGCCGGTACCGCTCGTCATGGTCACGGTGCTACCGGAAATCGTGCAGACTCCCGTCGCCGCGATGGTGACGGTGAGACCTGAAGACGATGTCGCGGCGGCCGTGAAGGTCGTGTTGTAAACAGCCGAGGCCGGAGAAGCTGGGAATGTAATTGTCTGGCTGGCCTCGCTCACGTTAATAGTGAAGTTCTGTGTCGCGGTACCTTTGCTGTTTGTCGCGGTGAAGCTGATGGGGAACATGCCGCTGGTGCCGGGTGCGGGCGTGCCGCCGACGATGCCGGTCAGCATGTTGATGGTTAGTCCGCTCGGCAACGATCCAGTTTCGGTCAGCGTTGGCGCGGGGTAGCCGGTGGGCAGGGCTTGGAAAGTTCCGCCCGTGCCGACGGTGAAGTTGATTGTGGTGCCGGTGATCGAACATCCAATCAGGCATGCCGCGGTAATCGCGGGTGCGCTCACTGTGGGAGGCTGCACAATGGGATTCGTCCCTGCCACGGTCGGAGGGAAGGCGACCACCACGTCGTTGAATTGTTTCGTCGATCCGCCCACTCCAGAGTCAACCGGCAACATTGGATTGTAGAATGTAGTGATATTGAATTCGAACTGGCAGTAGATCGGCGGGTTTGTCGGTTGGGGATTGGTGATCCCGACGAGCATGGGCGTGCTTAGGCTGCAATTTGTACCGTAGGGAGCCGTTTGCGAGACGGCGTAGTCCGGGTCGTCATAGAGCTGAGGTGTGCTGCCCGACCAATAAGGAGCGGGCGGCGTGAAACTTTCGTTGTTCCAAGTAATTTGCCAGTAGACGCCTCCACTGTAGGAACTGGCAGGGGGTTCGACTCCCGGGCCACCGGTGGTGGAGTACACCAGGTAGTGCACGCAATTTCCGTTGGCGTAGGGATCGCATAGGGGCACGATCGTGTTGTTGTTCGCATCGGTGCCGTCGCTGAAGAAGGTCACGAAGCGGCAATCGAAATCATTCGTAACGTTATTGGTGCTGGCGCAGAGCCCGTTCGCTTGGGAAGGCGGGACTTCGGTAGCAAGAACTGTCACGCCGACTGGCGCGCTGACATTCGGGATGGTCAATTGCAATGCATGAGCGCTGGGATCCATGCAGGGATTGATGTTCGAGGGACAGTTAAAGACAGCCACCTGCGGTGGAGGATTCGTGCCCACCGGGAACGTGAGCGCAACGGGCGTCGGGGGCGGAATGAAATTAGCGGTTACGTTTTCCGACGAGCTGATCGTCAAGTTGCAAGTCGGACTTGTTGCAAAGCTGGCGCAAGCGCCGCCCCAGGTTGCAAACATGGAAGGTGAAGTTGGAGTTGCCGTTAGAGTGACCGACGCGCCGCTCGTATAACTCGCCGAGCAGGTTCCGGTTTCCGGCAAACCGTTAGCCTCGCTGCAGGTGAACTGCGGCGGAGGGCCGTATGTAACCTGGCCCGTTCCTGTTCCCAGTTCCGTCACGGTCAGAGTGAAAGTAGGCGGAGGAGCGGGAGAGTTTACGGTGAGCGTGTAACTCTGCGTCACGTGACCAGTGCTGTTCGTCGCGGTGAAGCTGATGGGGAAGTTCCCATTGGTACCAGGTGCCGGCGTCCCGCTGAGAATACCCGTTAGCTGATTCAGTGTTATTCCGTTCGGCAACGCACCAGTTTCGGTCAGCGTTGGCGCTGGATAGCCCGTGGGTACCGCTTGGAACGTTCCTCCCGTGCCGATCGTGAACGTGATGGTGCTCCCGGAGAGAACACACCCCGTTAGGCATGTCGGGGTAATCACCGGTGTGCTCGGTGTGGGAGGCTGAACAACGGGATTCGTCCCTGCCACGGTCGGAGGGAAGGCGACGACCACGTCGTTGAACTGCTTCGTCGATCCGCCCACTCCAGAGTCAACCTGCTGCGTTGGATTGTAGAACGTAGTGATATTGAATTCGAACTGGCAGTAGATCGGCGGGTTTGTCGGTTGGGGATTGGTGATCCCGACGAGCATGGGCGTGCTCGGGCTGCAATTTGTACCGTAGGGAGCCGTCTGCGAGACCGGGTAGTCCGGGTCGTCGTAGAGCTGAGGCGTGCTGCCCAAGTAATAAGTAGCGGGCGGCGTGAAACTTTCATTGTTCCAAGTAATTTGCCAGTACACGCCTCCGCTGTAAGAACTGACAGGGGGCTCGACTCCAGGCCCTCCGGCGGTGGAGTACACCAAGTAGTGCACGCAATTTCCATTCGCATACGGATCGCAAAGCGGCACGATGACATTGTTACTTGCATTCGTGCCGTCGCTGAAGAAGGTCACGAAGCGGCAATCGAAATCGTTCAAGACTGTGTTCCCTGATTCACAGAGGCCGTCTGCTTGCGAGGGCGGAACTTCGGTGGCAAGAACTGTAACGGCGACTGTCGCGCTGACATTCGGGATCGCCAGTTGTAGTGCGTGAGCATTGGGATTCGTGCAGGGATTGCCGCCCGAGGGGCAGGCAAAGATAGCCTCCTGCGGTGGAGGATTTGTGCCCACCGGGAACGTAAGATTCACGGACTCCGGCGCCGGAACGAAATTGGCGGTGACGTTTTCCGATGAGCTGATCGTCAAATTGCACGTCAAACTTGTTCCAGAGCTGGCGCAAGCGCCGCTCCAACCTCCGAACGTCGTCGGCGCAGTTGGAGTTGCCGTTAGAGTGACCGGCGTGCCGCTGGTATAGCTCGCCGAGCAGGTTCCGGTTTCCGGCAAACCGTTAGCCTCGCTGCAAGTGAACTGCGGCGGAGGGCCGTATGTAACCTGGCCGGTTCCTGTTCCCAGTTCCGTCACATTTAGTGTGTACGACGTCAAGAGAGTGAAGGTGGCCGTCACGGACTGGAATGAGGAGGCAGTGTTGACAGTGCACGCTAACGTTCCCGGGCAGGAGCCGCCGACTACGCTCCAACCGGTAAACACAGATCCCGCGTTTGGCGCTGCGGTCAAAGTGACCATAACTCCGTCAAACTGATCGAAGCAGGCGCCCGGGCACGATATTCCGCTGGGTGACGAAGTGACGGTGCCGCCGCCGGTGCCGGCCAGGAAGACGGTCACTTGCGACGGGACAATCGTCCAATTAAGAGTAAAAGGTGCGCTGGCGTTTGCAGAGGCATCCACGGCTTCGACCGACCAAGTGTGCGGGCCTTCGCTGAGACTGGAATACGTTATTCCGGGGAGGCAGGCTGTGAAAGGGGCGGAGTCCAGCGAACATTGGAACGTCACGCCGGCTTCTGAATCTATAAACGAAAACGTCGAAGTGGTCGTGTAGCTCGGGTTTGCAGGTCCCTCTAAAGGGGTTGGCGTGGGCACCACGCCCGTGCTGGTGAGCGTGATGCTCTGCATCGCGGAAGGAGAAGTATTGAGGGCATTGTCAGTAAAGACGGCTGCGCTCGAGATGGGGCCAGCCACGGTCGGAACGAAGTCGATGCTCAGGTTGCAGCTCGCGCCAGCTGCGAGCGAAAAACTGCTGGTGCAATCGGCGGGAGTGCCCGAACCTGCTACCTTGGTGAAATTCGTGCCCACGGTCAGGCCGGGCGCGACCGCATTCAACGATTGGTTGCCGATGTTTTGCGCAGTAACGGATTTCGGGCTGTCTGTGCTCGTGTTGCCCTCAACCGTCGGTGCAAAACTCAACGTCGGCGGCTGCGAGCGGTTTACCTCCAGCACCCGGCTGTTGCCGAAATCGGCGATGAAGACATCGCCCAGTCCATCCACCGCCATTCCACGCGGGTTAAGCAGTCCGCTGCCCACCGTGATCTGGCAGGCGGGGCTGGCGCAGCCGGCCGGAAGCTCCATCACCTGGCTGAGTTCATTATCCGCGATGAAGACATCGCCCGCTCCATCCACGGCCAAGCCCCACGGAGAGTCCAGCGAGCTGAACGACAGCGTGGACTGGACGCCACCGGGCGTAACCTCCAACACGAGCGGTAGTGTGCACGCATCCGATATGAAGATGTCGCCTACTTCATCCACCGCCAAGCCTTGCGGGCAAATCGTCCCAGTGGTGGGCACCGTGGTCTGGACGCCTGTGGGCGAAACTTTCACCACGCGATGGTTGCCGTAATCCGCGATGAAGACATCGCCCGCGCCGTCTACCGCGACAGCGTACGGGAGACTTAGTCCACTGCCGACCGTGGTTTGGACGCCTCCACCGGCAGGGACCTCCACTACGCGGTTGTTGCCGTAATCGGCGATGAAGACATCGCCCGCGCCATCCACCGCCACTCCACGCGGGTTGGTCAGCGCGAAGTTCCCGGTAAACACCGTGATCTGGGGGCCTGAGGCCGGAACCTCCACCACCCGATTGTTGTTGCCATCCACGATGAAGACATCGCCCGCCGCATCCACCTTCACATCGCTCGGCGTACCAAGTCCGGTAGCTGGCACCGTGGTCTGAATGCCCGGCCCAAACGCAATCGCCGGTCCTTGGCCGATACCTTGAACCAGTGTGGTGGCCAGCAAGTTGTTCAAGTTGTCGAAGAGCTGCACCGCGCCCATGCGCAATCCCGGCGCGAGCGGGTCAAATTGAACATTCACCGTGCAGGTGCTCAGTCCGGACACGGTGCCAGTGCAGGTGCTGCCGCCGGCGAGCGTGAAGTCGAGATTGGGTACGCCTTGCGTGACTACTTGGATCGCGCCAAACGTCGTTGTCGCCGCGAGGTAGTAGTTCAGCGAGATTGTGCGGGTGCAGGGCGCAGGAGTGTTCTGTCCCACGGGACAAACGTTGACGTTACTGAAGCTGCCGTAGTTCAGCACCCGATTGCTGGACTTGTCGGCCACATAGAGATTGCCGCTGCTGTCCAGGGCCAATGCCGCGGGATTAGATAAGCCGTTGGCGGTTGTATGCGCATTGTCAGTGGTGAAGCTGCCGCCCTGCCCGTACACGTTCGTCGCCGTGGTGCTGGTGCTGGCTGGGGGATAGAAAAGCACCCGATTGTTATTGTAGTCGGCCACGTAGAGATTGCTGCTGCTGTCCAGGGCGACTGCAACAGGACTGTCTAAACTGGTGGCGCTGACGCCGCCGTTGTTCGCGGTGTTGGCAGCGAAGCTGCCCAGCTGCCCGTACACTTGTGTGGCGGTGGTGTTCGCTGGGGGATAGAAAAGCACTCGATTGTTATTGTAGTCGGCCACATAGAGATTGCCGCCGCTGTCCAGAGCGACTCCATAAGGATTGTTTAAGCTGGTGGCGCTGACCCCGCCGTTGTTCGCGGTGCTGGTAGTGAAGCTGCCACCCTGTCCGTACACTTGTGTGGCGGTGGTGCTTCCTGAAGGATAGAACAGCACGCGATTGTTATAAGTGTCGGCGACATAAAGATTGCTGTTGCTGTCCAGGGCGACTGACTGCGGGCCATTTAAGCTGGCGGCACTGACCCCGCCGTTGTTCGCGGAGTTGGTACTGAAGAGGCCGCCTTGGCCATAGACTCGCGTTGCGGTGGTGCTGCCTGAAGGATAGAACAGCACGCGATTGTTATTCCAGTCGGCGACATAAAGATTGCCGCTGCTGTCCAGGGCGAGACCAACTGGATTATTTAAGCTGTTGGCGTTGATCCCGCTTGCGTTCTGGGTGCCGGTGCTGAAGCTGCCGCCTTGGCCATAGACTCGCGTGGCGGTAGTGCTGCCGGCGGGATAAAACAGCACCCGGCTGTTCTGTAAGTCGGCCACGTAGAGATTGCCGCTTTTGTCCACAACGACACCATCGGGTTGATACAGGCTGGTGGCGCTAAGCCCCCCGTTGTTGCTCACAGAGCTGGTAAAGCTGCCCAACTGCCCGTAGACGGCGTCCGCGGTAATAGACTTAACCGAAGTTACGGCCGGCGCCGGGCCGGCGGAGAATTGTGCGGTGAGGTTTTGATTGGAGTTCATCGTTAGCGTGCACGAGTTGCCCGCTCCGAATGGCGAGCAAGCTCCGCCCCAGAACAAGAACGAGCTTGGATCAGTCGGAATCGCGGTCAAAGTGACCACCGTTCCGGGCGCGTAATTCCCCGAGCACGTACCGGTTTGTGGTCCGCCATTCGTCTCGCTGCAACTGATTTGCGGGCCTTGATTGTCCGTGACCGCACCAGTTCCGCTTCCCGTCAGCGTTACCGTGGCGGAAAAAGTGGGGCCGGATGGGTTAACCGTGAGCGTCGTGCTGTTGTTGCTGGTATACGAGTAATTGGCGTCGCCCTGATAGTAGTAGGTAATGGTGTAAGGCGTCGCCGACGAAGGTATCGCCGAGGTGTTGAAGGCGGTCGAGAAACCTCCGTTTGCGCCAATCGTCGCGTTCTGCGTTGTAGAGTTAATCGTGATATAGACGGTCTCGCCGCTCGGCGGGTAACTTCCTGGCGCTGAAATCGTGCCGGATAGATTGATCGAGTTGGTGCCCGCCGGAATGCTCTGCGACGGCGTGAGATTGCTGAAGGCCGTATCATCGTTGCCGACGAAGCCAATCGACTGCGTGCTGTTGCTGATGCCCAACGAATCATCAGTCCAAGTAAGCGTAGCCGTAGCCAGGCCTGTCGTGGTCGGCTGGAAGGTAACGTAGATTACACAACTCGAATTCGCCGAGAGAGTTCCCGAAGGGACGCAACTACTCTGGCCTGGATTCACGATGAACTCGCTCGCGTTCGGGCCGGTGATCGTGTAGGAATACGTCATCGAGCTCCCACCCTCGTTAATTAGGATGGGATACGGGCTGGGACTCATACCGCCCACCGGAATGTTTCCGAAATCGAGCGGGTAGAAATTTATGGTGGCAATCGGCGGCGAGACCAGGAAGCCGTAGTACGTGATCGCGCCAACCAGCGGACCATTCTGCGCGCTGTAAGCTCCTGAATTTCCCGCGGCACCGTCCTCGCCATCCGTCGCATAAGCGTAGAGGATGTGGAAGCCCGGCGTAATGCCGGAAGCCGCGCCGGTGAAACTATATACGCCACCACTTACGCTGCTATAGGTGGCTGCGGTCCACTGGCCTTGCTGCGTGTCCACCTGGAAATAAACGCCCGTCACCGGGGCGTTTACTGTGGGAGTGCTGAACGAGAGATGGTTCGTCGCCGAGAAGGTAAATGTGGGCGCAGTTGTGTTCGTCGAGTTGGGAGGAAGTCCGGAGATCGACGGCAAGGGGTTGATGGTGGTTTGCAGCGCATTGGACCGCACCGCATTTTCCGTGATCACATCAATGGCGTTAGCTTCCGAGTCGAGCGCGTAGATGTTGCCGGTGGCCGGGTTCACTGCAATTTCCTCAGTCAAAGAGCCGGGACCGGTAAGTGGAATGGTGCCGAGAATTGTGTTCGTTGCGCCATCAATGATCGTGACGTTGGGGGTGTTGCCCTGGCTGACCACGTAGATTTTGTTGGTGGCCACGTTGACGGCAATTGCAACAGGGCTTACGACCGGGATGGTCACTATAGCCGGGCTCGCACCAGTAATCACGTAGACGTTTGAGCTGCCACTGTCTGCTACGTATGCCGTGTTCGTGACTGCGTTTACTGCTACCGCGGCTCCCCTTCCCGGTGTAGGAACTAGGGTCAGGAGATTTCCTGCGTTGAAGCTGTCGGGTTGCTGATAGATGTCGATGGTTCCGTCGCTACATGCAACGTAGATGGTATTCGTTGTCGCGTTTACATCCATCGCATCTGGTATCGCCGGAGCATCGCAAGTACTGGTGGTAAAACCGCCATGACTATCAAAAACTTGAATACCCGGAGTGGGGACCATCGCACCAGGAACGGTGGCCACCACATAGACGTTATAGCCCTGCGCCGGGTTGACGGCTACAGCAGTAATATCGGTGCCCACAACCAATGTGTTCGGATAGATATATTGGTCCCCGTGTGCTGAGTAAAACTGAAAAGCCAAACCGGAGGCCTGGCTGGTGGCTCCGTAAACCATGTTCAGCACCGGGTTGAATGCGAGTTCGTTCGGACTGATCGCCTGACTAAATGTTATCGTTGAGGTACTAAACTGGCTGTCGATTACGGTGATATCGCCGCCCCCGCTATTCGCCACATACACTAGATTGTTGACCGGATCGACGACGATGGCGGCGGGGTTCGCATCGGTCGCCACGGTCGTTTGCAACGTATTTGTGGAGCCGTTAATCACCGAGACATTATTTGAGGCGCTGTTCGCCACGTAAATCAGGTTGGTGACTGGGTTTACCGCCACCGCCGCGGGCGCCTGATTGGGAGGGGTAAGCTGTTGCACCGTATTCGTTGCTCCATCAATCACCGTAATGGGGACTTGGCCGCCACTCGTAAAATCTGCGGCATAAGCTTTATGAGTGACTGGATTGACGGCAATCTGTCCGGTTTGGGCTTGGGCCGTAAGCTGTGTGGTCACCGCAAAAGTATTACCGTTGATAATGGTGACGGTCCCGTTGCCTGAGTTCGCGACGTAGGCCTGATTCGTGGAGGTATCTACCGCGACTGACGTAAATGTCGAGGTTCCGGCATTGGTCCCCACGTCTGTGACGACATTGTTTGCCCCGTTTATAATCGTGGTGTTGCTGCTACCGCTGTTGGCTACGTAAATTTGATTCGTTTCCGGATTGACTGCAACCGCCACCGGACTGGATGCTGCCGTATCTTGAACAGTTGTCACCGCGTTGGTTGAACCGTTGATCACTGAGACATTGTTCGAGCCCATGTTGGCAACGTAAATCTTGTTGGTGTTCGGGTTCACGGCGAGGGACACTGGAGAAGAACCAACTGTTATGTTCGCTACTAGGCTGTTGTTGCTTCCGTTGATGACCGAGACGTTGTTCGAACCGCTACTCGCAGCGTAGATCATGTTGGTCGCGGGATTTACGGTGATGGAATCGGGGGTGTTTAGGCCACCCAACGAAATAGTTGTCGTTTCGGTGTTGGTACTTCCGTTGATCACAATCACGCGGCCATTGCCGTCATCGGCTACGTAAACCATGTTTGTTACAGGATTGATCGCAATAGCATAAGGATTCCCGGAGCCGAGAGGGATTGACTTCACGAAATGCGCAGGAGCGGTCGCGGTTGCACCTGTGAATACGTCGACGCTAAACCCGAAACGGTCCACGGTGTATACGAAGTTCGTTACCGGATTTACGACGACAGCCCAGTTGCCAAGACCACCAGTGTAAGAGACGATCGATACCGCGTTCGTCGCGCCGTCAACGACGGTAAGCGTGGCAGGATTACTGTTGTCTGCGAAGTAGATCTTATTGGTGACGGGATTGATCGCAATCCCATGGGGCTGATTGTTGTCCGTCACATTCGCGGTCACGGATTGGCCTCGCGCCGGGGAGGCGACGAGCGCTGCGGCGGCAATGAGCAATGCGCAAAGTCCGGCGCGCAATCTTCCGCGCCTCGGGCTGCGCTGTCGCGGGTCAGCCTGTGCTCCCGCTCGTTCGTGTGCGATCACGCCAGCAGCCGGCTTTACCATGCAGCCAAAGATCAAACTCATTCGTGCCTCCAAAGAAAGAAATGCCGCTCGAAAGGACTCAGAATTGGTCGTAGTTCCAGTACTGTACTCGCAGCCGTCAGGAATTGGCTGGGGCGTTTGCGCTGAGAAATCTTGTGAGGCTTGTTCGATCAGATAGGTCCCGTGGCGTTGCCGGACACACACCACCTGAGAGGTAGAAACAAGAGCCGACATCATGCATCAAAGAAGCCGCTGGCGCAATCGACACTTCGGGACAAATCGGGACAAATCGGGGTAAAACCCTCACGGATACCAGGCGTGCGCCCTGATCGATGGGCTGCTGCCCTGCATGTATGCGGAAAAAAGGATCCGTGGTGACTACATGCCGCGATGAAGCCGTACAAGGAAGAAATGCCAGCAGAAAGGATTCAAATCGGTAGTAGTCCCAGTACTTTTTGCGAGAGGAACCACGCGCGACCTAGCGCTCCGGGATGCCCCGGGCTCGCTGACGGTGACCTTGACCGCGTTCCCAAGCGGCACCTCGAAGGTTCGGGATGCGCCGCACAACTCGAGACGAACATTTCTTTAGGCTAAAGCCACAAACGGAAGAAAAACTTCCATTTCGCCGCAAACTTACAGAAAAATGCGGCAAACGCGCTTGATTTCGCAGCACGGAAGCCGTAGTGTTTCTGATGGCTCGGGCCTTTAACACGCCGCGAAAATAATGGAATGCCCCCAATGCCACACCGTCAACCCGCCATCCGCTGAGCGCTGCTCCAAATGCAGTACGCAGTTTGAATTTGATGGCGCGACGATGGCGGCAGGGCCCCACGTATCAAGACCTGCCAGCGAAGTAGGCAAGGCCTGGTCGGTTGCCGCCGCTACCCCCGTTACTGGAGGACTGGCCGCTTCCGGAACATCCCTTGCGCCCGGAACGATCCTCGGCACGCGATACGAAATCCTGCAGATGCTGGGCCAGGGCGGAATGGGCGCAGTTTACAAAGCCCGCGACAAAGAACTCGATCGCTTCCTCGCTCTGAAAGTGATTCGCCCCGAACTGGCAGTCCATCCGGATATTCTTCATCGATTCAAGCAGGAACTGATTCTCGCGCGCCAGGTGACGCACAAAAACGTGATTCGAATTTTCGATCTCGGAGAAGCCGACGGGATCAAGTTCATCACCATGGAGTACATCGAGGGTCAGGACCTGAAACATATCGTGGACGAGCAAGGAAAACTGAAAACGGAAGAATCCGTCCGGATTATGGAGCAAGTGTGTCTTGCGCTCGAAGCGGCGCACGCGGAAGGCGTGGTGCATCGCGACCTAAAACCGCAAAATATCATGCTCGACAAATCCGGCCGTATTTCCGTGATGGATTTCGGCATCGCGCGCTCCACCGAGATGGGGGGGATGACGCAGACGGGAGCGCTCCTCGGCACGCCGGACTACATGTCGCCGGAACAGGTGATGGGCGAGCATGTGGACGCGCGCTCCGATCTGTTCACCATGGGCGTCATTTTATATCAGCTGCTCACGGGCGATTTGCCGTACAAAGCGGAGACTGCGCAGTCGTCGATGTTCAAGCGAACGCGCGAGATCCCAAAGCGCGCGATCGACGTTGATCCCACGGTGCCCAAATTTCTGAGCGATGTGGCGGAAAAGTGCCTGCAGATCGATGTGAAAGTGCGGTATCAGAGCGCGCAGGAGCTACGAGCAGACCTGGAAGCATGGCACGGCGGCACGTCCAAGACGGTGACGATTGCCACTCCGCCGCCGGTGGTTGTGGTCAAACCCAAGAATTGGCTCGCTATTGGCGTGGCTTCGGCTGCGATTATTCTCGCGATAGCGGCTTTCGTTTTCCGCGGGCGGCTGTTCTCAAATACCGCGGAGACGGGGGCCAACGCCCCGCCGGCCATGTCGCTCGCGATCCTTCCTTTGCGTAATGCATCCGGTGATCCGTCGCTGGATTGGCTTGGGTCGAGCATAGCTGAGATGCTGAGCACTGATGTCGGCCAGTCGGCGCAGCTCCGCGCCGTCTCGTCCGAACGCATCGGACAGATTTTTAGGGATTTGCGGATTTCGCCGGACACCACGCTCGATGCACCGACAATTCAACGCGTCGCTGAGTTCAGCAATGCCGATACGATCGTTTGGGGACAGTACGCGAAATTCGGAGATCAGATTCGAATTGACGCGACGGTCCAGGATTTGAAGCGCGGGCACACGAGCAAGCTCAAGACCGAAGCCGCGAGCGATAAGGAAATTCTTTCCACCGTGGATCGTCTGGCCTCGGACATCCGCCAGAAACTCGATCTGTCCAACCGGGCGGTTAAGGAACTGCAAGCGCAATCCTTCAAGCCTTCTTCGTCTTCGCTCCCTGCCCTTCGTGACTACAGCGACGGGCTTCAACTCCAGCGCCAAGGGAAGAATCTTGAAGCGGCGAAGCTCTTCGAAACTTCCACGAAGGAGGATCCCGAATTTGCGCTGGCTTATTCCCAGCTTGCGCGGGCCTACGAAGACTTGGGCCAGGACAACGAAGCCGAGCAGAATTCAAGAAAAGCCGTCGAACTGAGCGACAAGCTTCCGGACATGGAGAAGTACCTGATCGCCGCGCGGAATGATGAGATTTTGAACGATTATCCAAAAGCGATTGAGGCATATCAGAGCATCGTGAAGGTGACCCCCGACAACGCCGACGTGTTGTTCGACCTTGGACGGCTGCAAGAAAGTTCCGGGGCTTTCGACAAGGCGCGCGAGACTTTTGCGAACGTGCTAAAGCTGGATCCCAAGCGCGTGGATGGCCTGCTCGCGATGGGCCGTGTGGAAATCGAACTAGACAACGCGCAATCCGGACTCGACTTCCTGAACCGTGCTCAGACTATGGCGATCGAACTCGGCAACGACGAAGAGAAGGCCCAGATTCTGCAAGCCATCGGCGTGGCGTACTCCGTGTTGAACAAGCCGCAGGATGCGCTGCAAAACTTTCAGCAATCGCTGGAAATCAAGCGCCGCCTGGGCCTGAAGAAGGGCATCGCCGACAGCCTGGAGATGATCGGACAAATGGAAGCGATCCTGGGCAAGAACGACGCGGCGCTGAAGCATTTCAACGAAGCGTTGCAAGTGCGGCAAGACATCGGGGACAAGTCGGGTACGGGCGACGTTTTGAACGACATCGCCCGTTTCTACAATGACCACAGCCAATTCGATAAAGCGCTGACGCTTTTGAAGCAGGCTCTACAGATTCAGATGGACGTCGGGAACCAAAACAGCGAGGCGCTGGCGCTGAGCAACATCGGAAACACGTTTCTGCTGAAGGGCAATTATGAGGACGCGCGAACTTATTTTTCCCAGGCTCTTTCGATTCGCGAAAAGCTCAACGTGCCGACCGACATCGCCGACACCCTGCACAATCTCGCTGAGACTTCTGTGCGACTCGGCCAATTTAACCAGGCTGTGGAGCAATATCTGCGCGCGCTTGACCTCCGCCGGAAGGCGAACGACAAGAGAGGCGGGGCCATCGAATCGGCGAGCCTCGGAGTGCTTTTCGGCTATCAAGGGCGCTATGGCGCGGCGCTTAGTTCGGCACAAGACGCACTGAAAACGATGCGTGACATCAAGGAAACAGGCCAATGGCTTGGAGAAGTCTTGACGGACTACGGCCGCGCGCAGGCACAAATCGGCCGCAGCGACGACGCGCGCAAGAGCTTCAACGAAGCGCTGCCAATTCTACGGGATGCGAAAAATGAGGTTCTGGTGGCGCAGGCGCTGAACGATCAGGGCGACAGCTTTTTCTATCAGGGAGATTACAAATCCGCCGCGCCGATGTACCAACAGGCGCTGCTATCGGCGTCGAAGACAAGCGATCAGCAAATGACTTTGCTTTCGAAGGTCAACTTGGCGAAACTCGCCGTCAAGCAAGGCGGCGCAGCCTCCGCAGTGAACACCCTCCGCAGCCTCTGTAACGACGCAGACTCGCTCGGGCTGAAATATCTTTCCGTGGAATGCTCTGTTCATCTCGCAGACGCGTTGATAGAGACGAAGAATTATGCGAAGGCGCGGGATGAACTTAACCGGGCGCTGAACCGCAGCGAGAAGCTTGGGCTTCGCGCGCTGCTTGCACGGAGTCAATACTTGCTCGGTCGTTCCTTGCAGCTCTCCGGTAATGCGAAAGAAGCGGCTAGCCATTTCGCGGAGGCTCGCCGCATCCTTGATGACATCAAGAAGGACGCTGGGAGCGATAGCGTTACAAAGCGCAGCGACCTCGCTCCCATCTACGCGGCGGCGACCAATTGAGCGGCGCATAAACACGCCATAGCTTGTAAATCTAGTGGAGACTGATCCCGCGACAACGGTCTCACAATGTGCTAGCGTTTCTTTGTACGACAACGCGAGAAACTCGATGGACCTTTTCGAAGAGATTGTAAGAATCAGACGAGCCGGACACCGCGCCGCGCTTGCAACCATCGTGCATACGAACGGCTCGATTCCGAGCTATGAAGCTTCGCGCATGCTGATCCGCGACGACGGCTCGATACTGGGAACCGTGGGCGGCGGTTGCGTGGAGGCAGACGTGTGGGCCGCGGCCAAGGAAGTAATTCACAGCGAGCTGCCCCGCAAGATGACGTTTAATCTGAACCACGAAGCCGGTTTCGATTCCGGCCTCATTTGCGGAGGTACGCTGGAGATTTTTGTGGAGCCCATTTTGCCCGAACCCATGCTTTATATTTTCGGCGGTGGGCACATTTCCACATCGCTGGCCCGGGTGGCGCACCAAGCCGGATTTTCGATCGGGATTGCGGACGACCGCGACACATTCGCAAACGCTGAACGGTTCCCGATGTCCTCGGAAATTTATACTTCTTACGAAGATGCCTTTGAAAAGATCCGACCTAATTCTGCGACATACATTGTCATCGTCACACGCGGGCACAAAGATGACATGCGCGTTTTGTCCTGGGCGGTGGAAACCGAATCGCGCGGCTTTTCCCCGTGCTATATCGGAATGATCGGCAGCAAACGCAAAGTCCTGTCGGTTTATAAAGCGCTGGAAATGGATGGCCTCTCGCCCGACAAATTTGAGCGCGTTCACGCACCCGTCGGCCTCGACATAGGTGCTCTCACGCCCGAAGAAATTGCGGTGAGTATCACCGCCGAACTCATCGCCGTCCGGCGCCACGCTGCGAATCTCCCTCACAAATCCGTACAACTTTCCAAAATAGCAAGCTCGCGACAAGACTGAACCGCCATGCTCGTCGTCGCCATCCTGGCCGCCGGTGAATCGCGGCGCATGGGCCTGCCCAAGGCGCTGCTTACCTATGGCGGAAAGACTTTCGCCGAACATCTGGTGGCCGCGACACGGCACGAACGCGTCGGTCTGACGCGAATCGTTTTGGGAGCCCAAGCCGTGGAAATTCGCAGCCGGCTTCCGCTCGATCCCGCGTGGATTCTCGAAAATCAGAATTGGCAAGAGGGGCAGCTTTCCTCCATCCAGGCTGTGATTCGGAGCCTTCCGCCCGGCGCAACGGAGGGACTGATGCTCTGCCCCGTGGATCATCCGTTGATATCAAGCTTTCTTGTGGCGCAGCTTATTCAGGAATTTGATTCCACGGAGAAACAAATCGTGCTGCCTAGTTACAAGCGAAAGCGCGGACACCCCGTGATCTTTCGCGCCGCGCTTTACGAAGAATTGCTGGCCGCTTCGCGCGAGGTCGGCGCGCGCGAAGTGGTCTGGGCGCATCCAAGCGGTGTTGCCGAAGTTGAGACTGACGAAGAGGGTGTCATTCTCAATTTGAACGATCCAGAAACATTGAAGAAGGCCCTCGGTGAGTAAGAATGTCATCGAGCGAGTTTCACACTAGTTTCACAAATAGAGCGGAGAGGGCGTCTCCGCAAAGTTGCGCGGCGTGGAAAGTAGAAGGGGGAAGCGTTCCCAGCGCTTCGGAGATTTGTTGCGGCGTGATCGAAAGAAATTCACTCTTAAGCTTCCCCGCCAGTAGGTCCGTGAGCACGGAGCTCGAAGCGATGGCGGCGACGCATCCCTGGGTCTTGAATCGCGCCTCCACCACACGCCCTGCTTCCAAGCGCACAGACAATTGCAATACATCGCCGCAAACCGGGTTTACGACCTCGACGACGGCAGTTGCGTCCGGAATGTCGCCGACATTGTGAGGATTCCGAAAATGTCCGAGCACCGTTTCATTGAACATAACATTCACCATATAGTTTGCCACCCGACTTCACGCAGAACAAATTGCAACGTTTGGCGCGGAGCGGAATCAGTCGGATAATTAGACATGTGTCCGGCCGAGCCATCGACGTATCCGAGTCGTCTTCTTTGGCATGACCGGGACATTCCCTGGGTGGTCGTTGTCCGTCGCGAAACGTAGTAAGTTGCAAGGAAGTTACTTCCGTCGCATAATCCTGTGGTTGATTCGACGCGCTTTTTGGGTGCGTTTAACTTCAACCCATTTGTCTTGCGGTACATGGCGCTCCATTTTTCGGACATCAAGCCTTTGCATCGCAGCCAGGCAGAAAAAGAAGGAGGCATCGCTTGATTTCATTCACCGTGAACGGCAAGGCAGTCAGCGTGGCGGATCCGCCTTCGACGCCGCTGCTCTGGGTGATTCGCGATTCCCTAAAACTTACCGGCACAAAATACGGCTGCGGAATGGCGTTATGCGGAGCTTGCACGGTTCACATCGACGGCGAGGCTGTCCGTTCATGTGTCGCTCCCGTTTCGCGAGCCGAAGGAAAGAAGATCACGACTATCGAAGGTATTTCGCCCGATCTCACGCATCCGCTACAGCTAGCATGGATCGAGATTGAGGTGCCGCAATGCGGGTATTGCCAGTCCGGCCAGATCATGAGCGCGGCAGTGCTTCTAGCGGAAAACCCGGCACCTACGGACACCGATATTGACGAAGCTATGTCTGGAAACATTTGCCGCTGCGGCACTTACCCGCGCATTCGCGCCGCGATTCACCGCGCCGCGGAAATCAAAGCGCAGCGGGGTGCGAAATGACCGTAGCCACGCAAATGAAGCGCCGCGATTTCTTGAAAACAGGAGCGGCAATCGGCGGGGGCTTATTGCTAAATCTCTATGTCCCGGATTGGGCTCCCGCGCGCGCGGCCCAATCGACGAGCCAGCCGGTTGCGTTGAATGCTTTCGTGCACATTGGAAGCGACGATCTCGTTACGGTGATCTCGAACCATTCCGAAATGGGGCAGGGAATTTACACTTCGCTGCCGATGCTGATCGCGGAAGAACTTGAAGCCGATTGGAGCAAGATTCGAGTGCAACCGGCGCCTGTGGCGGCTGTTTATAACCACACCGTGTACGGAATGCAGATGACCGGCGGAAGCACGACTACCAATTCTGAATACGACCGTTTCCGCAAAATGGGCGCGATGGCGCGTGTGATGCTTATTTCGGCTGCGGCGCAGTCGTGGGGAGTTGATGCGCAAAGTTGCCGCGCGGAAAAGGGATTTGTGGTTCATGCCGCCAGCGGGCGTCGCGCGTCGTTTGGCAGCCTTGCCGATGCGGCTTCGAAGGTGGAACCTCCGAAAGATGTTGCGTTGAAGGATCCGAAAGATTTCACCATCATCGGCAAGTCATTGCACCGGCTGGATACTCCTTCGAAAACGAATGGCACCGCGCAATTTGGACTTGATGTTTACATTCCGGGGATGCTTACGGCAGTTGTCGCGCGCTCGCCTGTTTTTGGCGGAAAGGTTTCGAGCGTCAATGCGGACAAAGCAAAAACGGTGCCCGGTGTGGTGAATGTGCTGGAAGTTCCTTCGGGCATTGCAGTGATCGCCAACGGTTTTTGGCCGGCGAAGTTGGGCCGCGAGAAGCTGGAGATAGTTTGGGACGAGGGCCCCGGTAGAGAGATTTCTACCGTGGGGATGCGCGAGCAGTACGCGGCGCTCTCCAAGACGCCTGGCGCAGTCGCGCGCAAGGTTGGGGACCCGGCCAATGCTTTAGCTGGAGCGGCGAAAACGATCACCGCCGAGTACGAAGTTCCTTATCTTTCGCACTCGCCGATGGAACCCCTGAACGTTGTGGTCGATTTGCACGACGATCATTGCGAAATCTGGACTGGCACTCAATTCCAGACCGGCGATCGGGCCGCGGCTGCTGGTGTCGCGGGACTGAAGCCGGAGCAGGTGGAGCTTCGCACCACGCTACTCGGCGGAGGATTCGGACGCCGCGCGAACCCTGCTTCCGATTTCGTGACCGAAGCCGTGCACGTGGCGAAAGTGGCTAAAGCTCCGGTGAAAGTTGTGTGGACGCGAGAGGACGACATTCGCGGCGGTTGGTATCGGCCGATGTGGTACGACCATTTTGCGGCTGGGCTAGATGCCAACGGCAATCCCGTAGCATGGACTCACACGATTGTGGGCCAGTCGATTTTCGACGGAACCATGTTCGCTGGTTTCGGAATTAAAGACGGAGTTGACGCGGCATCGGTGGAAGGTGCGGCCGACATCATTTACAACATTCCGAATATCCAAGTAGATTTGCACAGTCCTAAGAATGAAGTGCCGGTGCAATGGTGGCGCTCAGTAGGTCACTCGCACACCGGATTTTCGGTGGAAGCGTTTCTGGATGAAGTCGCCCATGCCGGTGGAAAAGATCCTTACCAGCTTCGCCGCGCTCTTCTGGCGAACCAACCGCGGATGCTTGCCGTGCTCGATCTCGCGGTCGAAAAAGCGCATTGGGGCGGACCTCTTCCGCAAGGACACGCGCGCGGAGTCGCCACACATTTTTCTTTCGATAGTTACGTCGCGCAGGTTGCCGAAGTCTCGGTGGAAAAAGACGGCCGCGTCCGGGTGCATCGCATCGTCGCTGCCGTGGATTGCGGCCGCACGGTCAATCCGGACACGGTGAAGGCACAACTCGAAGGCGGCATCGTCTTCGGCCTCACTGCCGCGCTAAAGACTGAAATCACGCTCGATAAAGGCCGCGTGCAGCAGCGGAATTTTAACGACTATCCCATGGTGCGGATGTTTGAGTCGCCTGAAATCGAGGTTTATATCGTCCCGAGCACAGAGAAACCCACGGGCGTGGGCGAACCGGGAGTGCCGCCGGTTGCGCCGGCAGTTGCGAATGCGATTTTCGCCGCCACCGGCAAACGCGTGCGGCGTCTCCCGATCAAGCCTGAAGATTTGCGCTCCGCATGAAGACTCATCGCGAGGATGCGAAGATGCCGAATAATACAAAATGGCAGGTTCTTACAGCGCTTCTCTTGCTGGGATTGGCCGGCGCGTTTCTGGCGCTGTGGTCCCAACAATCCACATCCGCGAATGCAGGAAAGGCTGCACCCGCGCGCGGGCTTAGTTCAGCGAACGCACTTGCGGAAACGGGTGTCACAACAGTATCAGCCACGGACACCGATGCTGCGGCAGCGCAAGCCGCTTTTGAACGCGCCTACCCCGTTTTCGTTTCGCCGCGCTGCCAGAATTGCCATCCATCAGGCGACGCTCCACTGCAAGGCGACGACAGTCACATCCATGCGCAAAATGTAAAGCGTGGTACGGATGGTCACGGCGTTTACGGGATGAGGTGTCAAACGTGCCACCAGGACGCGAATCTTCCAGGCGCGAACATGCCTCCGGGGAATCCGAAATGGGGATTACCGCCACCGCAAATGAAAATGGTTTTTGTGGGCAGAACTTCCGGAGAGCTTTGCCGTCAATTGAAAGATCCCAAGCTGAATGGCGGCCGCAGTCTCGCGCAAATTCTCACGCACGTTGCTACCGACGATCTCGTTGGCTGGGGATGGAATCCCGGTGACGGACGCACGTTGCCTCCACTCAATCGCCCGGATTTTGTTGCTGCGATGCAGGAATGGGTAAACGATGGCGCGGCCTGCCCGAACTAGAAGCAAACGCTCAGGCAAATGGGCGCCCTAAAGCGTTGAAGTAATCTACTCGACTCTGGCAGGAATCATCAACGATGCCACTGCAGCGCTTGCCAAGGACAACCCCGCGCAAATCAACATTACGGTTCGAAATCCAAAGACAAATGCGTGGGAAATTGACACCCGGATTAGCGCCGTCGTATTCGCATCCAGGCCGGAGGGCAGGTCAAGACCGGCGAGTTTAATCTCGTTCGAGCGCATGTATTGGAGAATGCCGGGCGGAAGCGATGCGGTCGCGAGATTACGATTCAAGTTAGAACTGAATAATCTCACCATTACGATCCCAACGATTGCAATGGCGAGTACCCCCGCCACCCGAGCGACGGCGTTATTGACGCCCGAGGCGGTACCAGCACGGTCCTGCCCTACTGAACTCATCACCACCGTTGTGAGCGGAGCCACGCTAATCGCCATTCCAAGGCCGAGAACAACGAACGCCGGAAAGAATGTTTTCCAATAACTAGCTTCAACACCCGGTACGGCGAAGAGGACGAAGCCTGTTGCTGCAATCACCGGCCCGATGATCAGGGGAGCCTTCGGTCCGTAGCGCGTTACCAGCCCGCCGGACCAGCGCGAAAGGAAGAAGATCAGCAGAATTAGTGGAAGCGCAGCCGCGCCGGTCGCAGTCGTCGAGTATCCCTGCACCTGAATAAGGTTCATTGGGAACAAAAAAAAGAAGATTCCAAGAGCGGCGTAGAGAAACAGCGTGAGCAGGTTCGCACCACTAAAACTGCGGGACTCAAACAGCGTCAGCGGAATCATGGGTGAACTTACCCTGGCCTCAACGAACGCGAAACCCATCAAACAGCCGAATCCTACAATCAAGCTTCCGAAAACCAGAGGTTGGTTCCAGCCGAGACTAGTCGACTCTATGAACCCATAGACAACTCCGCCTAATCCAACAGTCGCGGCCAGCGCCCCAAGCCAGTCCACACGCCCGGCACCCGCATTCCGGCCTTCGGGAATGTGCCGCAGCGATATTGCTATCACGCCCGCTGCGATCGGAATATTAATGAAAAAGACCCAGCGCCAGGACGCATGCTGAATCAACCAGCCGCCGAGTACCGGCCCGACCGCTGTTGTGATCGCAGTGAAACCGGACCAGGTACCAATTGCTCGACCACGCCTTTTCTCGTCGAAATTCGCGCTGATGATCGACAGGCTACCTGGCACGAGAAAGGCAGCCCCTATACCCTGGGCGCTTCGCGCAATCACGAGTTGCTGAATGTTCGAAGCGAGGCCGCAGGCGATAGAGGCCGCCGCGAAAGCCCCTACGCCAACCAAGAACATCGACCGGCGGCCAAACAAGTCGCCGAGAGAACCGCCGACAAGAATTAAGGCTCCTAAGAACAGCCCATAAGACTCGACCACCCATTGCACGCCGATGACGGTTGCGTGAAGGCCTGCTTGCAGCGCGGGCAAAGCCACATTGACAACAGTGCCGTCAATAAACGCCATGCTGGATCCGAGAATTGTCGCCGCCAGGATCCAACGTCCCGCTCGCGCTGTGCATGGAACGGCAGCATTCACCGATCGGACTACCGCTTCGTCGCAGGGCGGCTTCATAGAGGTTATGGATGCATTCTCTTGTGGATTAGGTTCCGGTAGTCCTCGGTTGTTTAAGTGCTTGTATTAAGGCACTTAGACGTTCACCTAGAGGTCACTTTAAACTTACCTGCCGTGCATTGACCGTTTGGTGAGTTTGACATACAAGCCATCTAGCTAGGAGAACCTCTTGCTTGTCGCAAATGATCGATGTGAGGGACGCGAGTCCCACCGGACTTCCGAAGTGCTGGATGTTCACTTGACACCGCCGTCGAGTAAGCGTAAATCTGCGGACACTCATTCGAGTAATGACGCTGCGCGTGCCCGGCCTCGTGGCGAAGACAAATTGGTTCTGTTATTCCCAGTACTTCCTAGGCTCGTTGAATGCGGATTGAAAGACTGTGCCTTTCGTTATTCCAGTCCTCAGCGTGCATTCAGTTTTCTCACTTTTGCGGAATTCCCTTCGATACAGGCAATCGAAGACCGACGTAGGAGCGGCATTTTTCGCGGGTCACGAAATGGTTTTTTATTCCGAGAACTTTTCGATAAAGGAGACTGAAAATGCGTAGAGGAATTTTGCTGATCTTGTTTGTTTTGTGCTTTGCTGCTACGGGCCGGGATTTGAGTGCGCAGACCGTTTATGTCTCAACGGGACACGGTACCCAAATCCTGAGTGTTAACGGGCAGACCGGAACCTTCACAGCGATCTCCACCGGGAACCCTCTTCCGGGCGTGATACCGAATTTTGTCCCCGAAGCGATGGCAATTGGACCCGATGGGAAAATTTACGCGGTCGATCCAACCGATAGTCTGATCGTCCGGATGAACCAGGACGGCTCCCAGCCGGAGGTTCCCTACCGTGCTGACTGTGACAGCGATTGCCCCACTAGTCCACAGGGCCCGAGTTTCAACCCCAGCTCGACCGGCGACCTGTACTTCAACACCGAGTACGCCAACGCTACCGGCAACGGTGTATGGGTGATGACAGGCGCTGGGAGCGTGCCGTTCGGTGGAACGTTCCCCGCACCCGTGATTGTTGCGCCCGGCACCTGCAGTGTCCCGCCTTGCTTCTTCCCGGGAGCCGGCGCAGGTACCACGTTCGATAGCACCGACAATTTGTTATTCGATCAGCAAGCGGCGATTGGCGGAGCAAGCAACCCGAATTCAGTCCTGAGTGTTCCTCCGCCTTACACCTCGGGCGCCAATCCCGCTTCTTTGGCGACCGGGCTGAACAATCCAACCGGCCTAGCTTTAAACCCTGCAACCGACATCGTGTATGTCGCAAATACTACGTCCGGCACAATCCTACCGGTCGGTTCGGCAACTCCTTACTTTAGCGGTTTTACCGCGAGCAATGCCAATTGTCAGGAGGGCCAATCTGTTCCGGAATTGCCGCTCTACATGCAGTTCGACAGCACGGGACACCTTTTTGTTGTGACGGCGATCAATGCGGCCGGAAATTGCGGACAGCTATGGAGGATTGACCCGCCCGTCGGCGCCGGTGGAGTGGCCACCGGAACATTGGTCCTGGACCTCGTTACGGCGTTCAACGATGAGGCCGTTAACTCGGATCAAGCGATCGGGGTCGCTCTTGCTGCCTCGAATACAGTCACCGTGGGGCCGTTCGCGGTTGCTCCGGGCACTACAGTCAACTTTATAGACGGCACCTTCATCAACCAAAAAGTGGCTATCCCTCCCGATGCGATCATGAACGGCGTTGCCTTCATGCAGATGAGCTTCATCCAAGTGGCGCCCGAAGTGTTCAATTCGACCAGGCTCACAGGTGTGGAAGGCAACACCTTTTCGGGTGGCAACCAAGGTCCGTTCATTTCCCCACCGACAACCTGCACGGTCATCACGGGGACGGTGAACAACAGCAATTGTGTGGTGATGGAGGCCAAGTGTTTCACAGCAACCGGCACCGCGCTTCCCACTTGCGACATAACGGCCCCGACGACTCTTATTACACTGACTACTTCGTATGAGACGCCGTCCCCGCAGCCGACGCCGGGCTTCCTTATCGCCGACGATGGTGCGAACAATTGGGCGGACATCCTCATCGGATATACCGCGAGCGCATTTAACGTGAACGATCCGATCATGGTAGGAGGAACAAAAAGCACCCAGGAAGACACTGTGATCGTTAACCTGGGAGGCCCGGTAACTCCGTCGCCGGCGAGCGTGAACTTCGGCAACGTGATTGTCTTCGGATTCCCCATTGCCGTCGTTACCGTAACAAATACCGGAAGCGCAGCTGTGAACATTACGAGCAAACTCGCGGCCGTACCCGGCGGAGACTCGGATGACTTCGGTGCCTTGAGCTTGTGTCTAAGACCGTTACAACCGACGAAGAGTTGTTTCATCCTGGTTAGCTTCTTTGCAGATCCGGATGACTTCAACCCGCAATCGGCCACTCTGGACATCACCAACAGTGCGCCCGGCAGCCCTGAGCTAATCGTGCCTCTTTCTGCTACCGTCGTGCTGCCGAAGAAGAAGTAGAGGTAGAAGCAAAGTCTGCATTTCAAAGGCTGTGACCGGATTTGACCTCGACCCGGTCACAGCCTTTTTTACTTTTTTTCGCCTTGAGACCAACGGTTGGATTCGGTGTAAATCACGCTCAGGTCGGAGCGTTTGAGAACTGCATCGCTTCCCGTGTCTTTCTCGATTTCATCGAGATACCGAAGCGCCTCGCGATAGTGGCCTGAAGCCTCCGGAACATTGCCGGTAAGGCGGAAAACGGTAGCCAGCAAGTAGTGCGTTCTGGCCAGCAAAGTTCGCAGTCCTAATTTTTCGCTTTGGTTCAGGGCGCGATCGAGTGCTTCCCGCGCGTGCGAATAATCCTTGGCGTTCATCTGCGCCTCGGCCAAATCAATCGAGCACTCGACCGATAAGTACTTCAGCCCCAGGCTGTCCGACTCCCGTGCCAAGGCCTTTAAGGAACTGATAGCCTCGCCCGAATGCCCTTCGCTGGCGCCCGCTTTAGCCAACCGGATTTTGGACTCCAGGATCTTCTCTCGATCTTTACTTTGGGATGCTGCCCGCAGGGCTTGCTCGTAAAGTGCTCGCGCTGACTTAGTGTCACCCTGGTAGAAGGCGACGTCTCCCTGAAAGTTGAGCGTCTGGGCCACGAGCGCTTGAGCTTTAAGCTCGCGTGCCAGGTTTAGTGCTTCACCCAGGGTTTTCTGGGCTTCGTCCCAATGTCCTGCATCGGCAAGCGCGCCGCCGTAGCCGCTTAAGATTTCTGCCATCATGGCGCTGCGGTCCTGTAACTCCTGAAAGGCCTTAACCGCCTCTTCCTTGGAACTCAGCGCCGCGCCGTAGCGCCCCTGAATGCCGAACAGAGTGCCCATGCTATAGGAATCGATGGCCGCATTTCGCTTGTCGTCGGTACTCCGGAAGAGATCGAGGGCACGATGATAGTGGCTGAGTGCCTGGTCATATTGCCCCAGCCTCGCTTCAGTTTCGGCCAGATTGTAAGTCGTCTCGGCGATTTCGCCCTGGACCTTCAATTTCTCGCGCAACTCGAGGGCTTGCTGGAAATACGTTAGCGCGTCATCGTACTGCCCGTTTGTGAAGTACACACCGCCGATGTTGTTCAGGCAAAGCGCCTGATAGCTTTCGTCGCCCGAATCGCGCTGGATCTGCAGTGACTCCTTGTACATTTGGAGCGCCTTCTCGTGCTGGTCCATGCCCGCATAGAAGTTGCCCAGATCGATCAGAGTATCGCCCACCTCCTTCTTCGCCCCAATTTCCTTTCGCACTTGCATGGCCTCGTTGAGGCTGGCCAGGGCTAACTGCGGCTTACCCAGGAGCGAATAGACCTGGCCCATTTCGTTAAGGCTGGCGGCCACGCCACGCTTGTGGCCGATGCGGCGCTGGATCGCAAGCGACTCCTGATAATTGCGCAGAGCTTCCTCCGGTTTATTCATCAGCCTGTAGGCAATGCCCATATTTTGTAAAATCAGCGCTTTCTTCTCGTCGTTTCCGTTTTTGATGGAAAGAGTAAGGGCGTTGTTCAAATATTCAAAACTGCTCTGCGGATTACCGCTCTTAATCTCCAGCACTCCCATGGCCCAGAGCCCTTCTACGGATCGCGGGTCGGATTTCAGTACCGCCGCGTAGTGCTCGCGGGCTTTTTGGAATTCGCCGGTGTCTTGGTAAAGCGAACCAAGAGCGAATTGCACGTCGGTGTCATCCGGCGAAGCTTTTGCCAAATTCTCATAAGACTCGATGGCTTTTGGGTAATCCTTCATGATTCGCGCGTGGCTGGCATCGATCTCATACTTCTCGCGAACCGGAAGATTCTCGGCTAATTCAACAGCCTTTCGGGAGATCTGTTCCGCTTCGTTGTCCTGCCCTAGATTTGCATACGTCTGCCCCAATTTTGCGTAAGCGAGGGCAAATTCGGGATCGGCCTGAGTGGAAGCCTGAAAACGTTTCAGGGCTTCGAGATTATTCCCCTTGCCCGCGAGGTCAACGCCTTGGCTGTAAAGGCGGATTGCGTCCAGCGATTTCGAAGAAGGCTTGAAGGACTGCGCTTTTAGCTCGTCCACAACTTGCGGCGATAGGGCCAGGTTTTCGCGAATCCTCTCGGCGAGTTCATCGACAGCCGCCAGCAAATCCTTTTCGCCCGGCGCTTGTGCCTTGAAACTGACGGTGCGATCCTGCTTCAAATCTCGCAAACTGGCGTCGATACGAATTTGATCTCCGAATTTTGCATACTGCCCTAACACCACCGTATCCGCATTGATCATCGATGAGATCTGGCGCAGCGTCGCGGCGTCCGAGGTGGCGTCCGGCGTGATCTGCAAATCGTGCAGCACCTGGCGGAGCCGGTCGGAAGATACGGGATGCATATGAGCAGACTGACCCACATCCGTGCTCAGCATGTCCGCGAGACTTGAGCCCAGCCAGTCGAGCGATGGATCGCCCGATGCGTTTCGAAACGGAAGAATCGCCAGCGTTACTGGCGGCGTCCCTGCCATCGCGGGGCTCGACGAGGGTTTAGTCGTTACTTTTTCGCGGAAAACCAGGCTTAGCACCATTAACAAAACCGCAGCCGCTCCGATGGCCAACCACTTTCCGTACGGCGCCGCCTTGCGTAGCCGGCGTTGCATCGGAGTCGCCGCGGAAATCGAGCTTCCCGCCTCCCATGCTTCCAAATCTTTCGCGAATTCTGCGACGCTTTGATAGCGTCGATCCCGGTCAATTTCAAGGCACTTCACCACCATGTCGCTAACGGCCTGCGGAATTCCGGGTTCCAGCTCAATCGGTGGGCGCGCGGCTTCGTGTGTCCTCTTCCAGAGCGTGGCCATCGCCGTGTCGGCTTTGTAAGGAGAGTATCCCGTCAGCAATTCGTAGAAAATAATCCCCAGCGAGAACAAATCCGACCGCGCGTCCAAGTGCTGTCCCTTGGCTTGTTCCGGCGACATGTACTCGGGAGTGCCTACGAGCGCGCCAGTCTGAGTCATTCCACCGCCCGCTTCCATACTTCGGGCGATCCCGAAATCCATCACCGAAACCTTCCCTTGCTCATCGAGCATGATGTTTTGGGGTTTAAGGTCCCGGTGAATCACCCCTTCTGCATGCGAAACCTCGAGAGCCTTACAGACCTGCACGACGATCTGTTCTGCTTCCTTCGGTGTGAATTTTCCCTTTTCGCGGATTATGCTCTTTAGATCCCGCCCCTCGATGTACTCCATGGTGATGAACTTCATGCCATCTGCTTCGCCGAGGTCGAAGATCCGAATCACGTTACGATGAGTTACCTGGCGGGCTAGAATCAGTTCCTGTTTGAACCGATGTAGCGCGTCTGCGTTCTGCGCTAGCTCAGGGCGGATGACCTTCAGTGCTATCAGGCGGTCGACTTCCCGGTCCCGCGCTTTGTAAACCGTGCCCATCCCGCCTTCCCCGAGCATTTGCAGAATCTCATAGCGGTGGCCTAGCACGCGTCCGGGTTCGATTGGTGTCGAAGCTCCCGCACCTGCCGCCGAGGCTGGAGCCGACCAGCCGCTCATGCCGTCCGCCTTACGCTCGGAAGCCCCGGGCACGCCGGGAGTGGTGCTTGGAGTGATCGTAACTGTGCGGTCGTTAACGGGCAGAGGCGTACTGCACGCGGTACAGAGAATGATGCCGGGAGGGTTTGTTAATCCGCATTGCGGACATTCCATGCAACTGCCTCGCTATTTTGAGTTTACGGTACACCCGCAAGGAGACCTTTACAATGACCGTGACGTCAGAGGTTTTTCCGCTGCTTTCGCGACTAACAAACAGTGCGGCACCGCGCTCGCATGGCTGTTCAGAATTTGAGAAGGAACAGGGATGGAAATTCCCTGATACCAGACTGCAGCGGAATGGGTCGAGGTCAGCGCGGTGTCCAGTGCGGATGGCTGGTGAGCAGTCCATTCACGAAGCCAATCTCGTAAACAAGGAAAAGACCGAAGGCCACGCTGATCAAGCCGGAAGCGATTCGCAATCCTTGATTGAGCCGCGAGAATCGTTTGTTCGCGTAAGCAAACGGCAGGACCATCGCTCCGGTGATCAGCATCATTCCTGCAATTGTCCCGATCCCAAACACGAGGAGATACGCAACTGCCCATTTCGGATTCTGAATTGTGGTCAAGACCAAGAGCGCGACTGCGGCCGAACCAGCGAGGCCGTGGACGAGCCCCACGATGAGCGGCCGCACGCCCTGATAGAGTCCAATCTGGCCGAAATGTCGATCGAACCAGCCCAATGGCGTTTGCTCAGACGCGTGCGGGTGAGCTTCGGGTTCATGTTCGTGCGGATGAGTATGAATGTAGTCGCCGTGACTATGAGGGTGAGAATGGGCCGCCGATATTCCGACGGCTGGAGAAAATGTGTTGGTAATCCACTGGAGCGTGCCGGTCAGGTTAAGAACGCCGAGGAGAATCAGCATCAAGCCGACGGAGAATTCCATGGAGAGACCGACGCGCGCCGGAATAACCCAGCCGAACAGAATAATTCCGCTTCCCACCAGGAGGATGGTGAGCGTGTGGCCTACTCCCCAGACTGCACCGATTAGCGCGGCGTGGCTGATCTTCCGGTATCGAGAGACGATGGTCGTAACGGCGATTACGTGGTCGGGATCGGTGGCGTGCCGCATTCCGAGGAAGAAGCCGAGCGCGACGATGGAAAGTAGGCCGATCATTTTTGTTCAGTGCAGTTGTCCTGCGCTCGGCGGTCAGCCATTAATCGGGTGCCGCGAAAGCTTTTGCACTTTGAGAGGCGGCAACGACGCGAGCGGCGTTGCGGCGCGATCGCAGGAAATCGAGAAACTGTTCCATGCCTCCGCCGGACTTTGCCGAGACGTCGAGGACTGTCATCCCCGGCCGCACCGCCTGAATGTTGCGATTTGCAACGACAGCATTAAATTCCACTGCCGCGGCCAAGTCAATCTTTGTGATCAGGGCTACGTCTGCACTGTTAAAGATTGTGGGATATTTGAGAGGCTTGTCTTCACCTTCCGTCACCGACATTAGAACGAGCCGCAGATCCTCCCCGAGATCGTAGGAGGACGGACAAACCAGATTGCCTACGTTTTCGATGAATAGAAAATCCAGCTCGTCCAGGTCCCAGCCTTCGAGGGCGCTTTGGACCATGGCAGCTTCCAGATGACAGACGGTTCCGGTGATGATCTGCTTCACAGGAGCCTGACTTCGCGCGAGCCGCGCGGCATCATTTTCCGTGGCGAGATCGCCGACCAGAGCGGCCACGCGAAATTCTTGCCGCAGCAAAGTCAGGGTTTTCTCGAGCAGCGCTGTTTTTCCTGCGCCGGGACTCGACACCAAACTCACGACAAAAACTCCGGCTTCATGAAATCGTTGCCGAAGCGCGCGGGCCACGATGTCGTTCTGCTTCAATACGTTCTGTCTCACTTCAATCATGCGAGTCTTCGGGTTCATTCTTCAACCTCCAGGCCCACTACAAGGAGCTCTTTGCCCTGCACCACCTCGCCTGTGGGAGTGCCGCATTCGGAGCAGCAGAACATTTGAGTGGAGTGAACAGGCCGCTGCGCTTCACACTGGCGGCAAAAAACCAGGACAGGAACTTCTTCGACGACGAGGCGGGATCCTTGCAGCGGCGTATCCTCACATGCCATTTCGTAGGATGAGAGCAAAGCATCCTTCACTACGCCGGACAGGAGACCAAGGCGAAGATGTACAGCCTTAATCTGCACACCGCCTCTGCGGTCTGCCTCTTCCTGAGCCAGGTCCACGATACTCATCGCAATGGAAAGTTCGTGCATGGCCGCCTTAAAGAGAAGCTGCCTCTTTCGCTGTCACTGACGCTACGAAATCGAATTGGCCGAACGATGCAAGGGCTGCTTGTCCCAGGCTGATACCTCCATCGTTTGCCGGAACGGCGTGGTTGGTCCAAACCTGGAACGGCGTCGAGTGGAGCATGGATTTCAAATCCTGCAGGAGTAGTTCATTTTGAAAAACTCCTCCTGAAAGAACGATCGTGTCCGTCTCGTGCACGCGACAAAGCGTAGTCACCGCGTCGAACAGTCCTTGTGCAATTCCACGTTGAAACGCGCGCGCGCATTCGCTCGCAGCCCGTCCTAGGAAGCGATCCCGAGCTAAATTTGTCAGCAGGGGGCGAAAGTCGAGTTCGCCATCTGCGAACGGAAATGGGTATGGCTCCATAGGCGAGGCGCTGCGGGCTAATTGCTCGAGCCACATCGCGGCCTGTCCTTCAAAACTCGCTTCCCGCGCGAATCCGAGCAGCGCGGCGGCAGCGTCGAAGAGCCTGCCCGCCGAGGTCGTCGCGAACGTTCTCACTCCTTTGTAGACCAACTCCATCGCGTGCTGGTAGCGCTCGGGAAAATTGAAAGGAGCTGAGGTCACGTCGGGCAAACCATCGAGTTGCGCCAGGAATCCCGCCGCCGCTTGAACTGGATGGTGCGCCGCCGCGTCGCCGCCAGCGAGGAGTGCGCGACGAAGATGAGCCACTCGCTCAAAACCGTCGCTGATGCTGCCCGCGAAAAATTCGCCGCCCCAGATGATGCCATCGTCTCCGTAGCCTGTGCCGTCGAAACTAACACCGACGACACGTTTCTTCCATTCGCCGCGCTCGGCAAGCACTGAGGCAACGTGTGCGCGGTGGTGCTGGACGCTGCCCTTCCCGGAACACGAAAGCGCCGCCGCGTGCGCCACGGATGCGTATTCCGGGTGACAATCATGCACGACGACCAACTTGTCCCAGCGAACCTCGTACATCGAAACTAAATCCTCGATGGTCTGCTGAAACGCTTGAAGCGACTGGAAGTGTTCGAGGTCTCCGATGTGCTGACTCACGAACGCTTGTCCATCCACAACCAGTGTAATCGTGTTTTTTAAATCGGCGCCGACCGCCAGAATCGGCCGCTTGGACGGAAGGACAGCCACCGCGCTTGGCGCGTAGCCGCGAGCGCGGCGAAGGACAGTGGGGCCGAAAACTCCGGCGCGCGCGATGGAATCGTCCACTCGCCGCGCGATGGGGCGTTCGCCGATCAGGAAGGCATCGGCGATATCGGAGAGGCGGTCCAGCGCTTCAATGTCGTCGAATGCAATCGGCTCGCTCGAACGATTGGCGCTGGTCATCACCAGCGCTTCCGGCGCGCCCGCTGCGAAGAGCAGATGGTGGAGCGGCGCATACGGCAACATCACTCCGAGTTCATGATTGTCGGGAGCCACGCCCGCTAAGGCGATCCTTGCAGGCGCGATCACGATGGGCCGGGCCGCGGACATTAGAACAGCTTCGGTTTCAGCAGAAATCTGGATGAGGCTTCGAGCGACCTCCAGGTTCTTTGCCATTAATGCGAAAGGTCTTTCCTTGCGATACTTTCGGTTTCTCAGAGCCTGAACGGCGTCCGCATTTCTGGCATCGCATGCGAGGTGGTAGCCGCCCAGCCCTTTGACCGCGAGGATTTTGCCCGCTTGCAGCATCGCGACGGCGCTGCGAATGCTGGGTTCATTGCCGCGAACCACTTTGTCTCGGGCTTGCAGATAGTATTCCGGGCCGCACTGCGGGCAGGCAACGGGCTGGGCGTGAAAGCGCCGATTGAAAGGATTGTTGTATTCGCCCGAACAGTATTCGTCGAGCGGCCAGGATTCCATGGTCGTATTCGAGCGGTCGTAAGGAAGTCCGAGGATTACCGTGTAGCGCGGTCCGCAGTTCGTACAATTAATATAAGGATAGAAATAGCGTTTGTCGGCCGGATCGAACAACTCGCGCAAGCAATCTTCGCACACGGGGAGGTCCGGCGAAATTCGAACCGATAGCTGTTCGCTTCGCCGGCTCTCTCGAATCGTAAATTCGTTGCAGCCGACGGGATTCGATGCGCGCACTTCAATGTCCGTGATCTGCGCGGCGGGCGGAGGTTCGGTCTTCAGCGCTTGAACGAATGCTTTCAGGCCCTGATCCGCGCCCTCGAGAAAAATCTCAACGCCTTGCTCGCCATTCAATACCCAGCCCGCGAGAGTATTTGCTCTAGCCAATCGAAACACGAACGGACGGAATCCCACGCCCTGCACCACGCCGCGAACTTTGATAGAACACGCGCTCGCCATTCCGGATTACTCCACGCTCACTACGCAGCCGCGCCCCTGCCAGCCGATCTGAATTACCTTGTCGCCGTCAACGAGCATGGGAACCGTGCGCTGCCCGTTTGCAAGAGAGTGCATTCGCTCGCGGGCCGCAACGTCAGCTTCCACGTCGTATTCGACGAACTCGGTTCCTTTCCATTCGAGCCACTCCCGCATTTCCTGCGTGTATTGGCAGCTCTTCGTTCCGTACAGTTCAAGAATCGCCACGGCCGAGCACCTCCAAAGCCTCGCGGATGACGTGGTAAATCGAAGCTTGAACTTCCTGAATGCGCGGAATGTAATCGGAACGAACCACCAACGGAAAATCGGCTAATCCTCGCCGCTTAATTTCGCCTCCATCGTAGCCGAGCAACGCCACCGTGAGTAGATTGCGCTTTCTGGCCTCTTCCAGCGGCATGATCAGATTCCGGGACCCGCCGCTGGTGGAAATTGCGATGGCGACGTCGTCGGGCTGAGCTTGTGCGATCATCTGGCGTAGAAAAATAACCTCGGTGCCGACATCGTTGGCGATCGCAGTGATATTTGCCGGCTCGAGCGCGAGCGAAACTGCCGGAATCGGCTTCCATCCCGCGGGCGGTGACACGCAGTCGATGGCCCAATCGTTGGCGTCGGTGGCCGATCCGCCATTTCCAAAAATAATCAGCTTGCCGCCGCGGCGCACGCGTTCCGAAATCGCGGAAACGGCATTGCCGATTTGTTCCGCTTCTTCTGCAGCCACCTGCGTGCGCAGCTTCGCATCATCCGCCACTTTCATTTGTATTGAGTTGGCTACCTCGGCGATCACATCGCCGGTGGCCTGCTTCTCGCGCCCGAGAAAGGGGTAGAGAAATTCGGCTGCGCCGACGTCGTGACCCAGCTCGCGATGCTCGAAAAAGACGTGCACTGTCTCCCAGAGAGTGTGATAGAGGACCTCGACCAATTCCTGTTGAATAAACGGGTCGGCATTTGCCGGTGGAATGCTGTAAGAACCTTCGAGACCGGGAAACGCAAACGTCATCGCTCCGCGTGCGCCGGCCGCATTGAGCGCGGCCCAGACCTCCGGGTCGCCTTCGGGCGGCCCGAATCCCATAACTATGTCATCGGAACGGACAATCGCTTCGAGCCACGGCCGGAAAAGAATAGAAAGATCGAGCGCCGGAAGCGCGCGCTTCCCCACGATAACGGGATGAACGAATTCGACGGAGACGTGTTGCGCGTCTGTGGCATAGGGCCCTTGCCCAAACGCGAGCAAGCGGCCGCCACGAAGAAAGCGGTCGGACATTTCGCGGCACGCAACAGCAAGCCGATTAGCTTCGCGCGCGAAGAAAGACTCCAGGATCTGATTCCGCGCCAGGAGGCGCTGTTCAATTTGCGTGGCGAGCTGGCAATCCGTAGCCATTTTTCTTCTTGCTTCCGGCATTCTGCCTTCCGATTAGCAGATACGCGGCAGGGGATCGCCGACGAGCATATCAACGATACGGCTGCCGCCGTAGAGAGTCGTCACCAGAACCGAGCCTGCGGGTTGTTCGCGGATTTCGCCAATGATGCGAGCTTCGTCGCCGCCTGGCGTTTCTTGCAGCGACTTTAGCGCTGCGTCAGCAAACTCTGGCGCAACGACGGCGAGAAACTGTCCCTCATTTGCGATGTGGAGCGGATCCAGACCTAAGAGTTCACAAGCTCCGCGCACGGCATCGTGCACCGGGATACTGTCCTCAAAAAGAATTACTCCCAGGCCGCAATCTCTCGCGAGCTCGTTGAGGGATGTTGCGACCCCGCCGCGCGTGGGATCACGCATCCAGCGAACGCCGGGTCCCGCGGCTTGGACGACGGCTTCAACCAGCGGAAAGACGGAGCGCGTGTCGGATCGGAGATCGCCTTCCATGTCGAGCTCGCCACGGGCCAGTAAAATCGTGATTCCGTGATCACCGATCGGACCGGAAAGCAAAACTTTATCCCCGGGGCGGACAGATTGCGGATTGATCTCGAAGCCCGGCAGCGGAGCGCCAAGCCCCGTCGTGGTGATGTACATGCCGTCGGCTTTGCCATGCTCGACTACCTTTGTGTCTCCGCCGGCAATTCTTACCCCTGCTTTCTGAGCAGCATCGGCGATCGCCTGAATTTCGGCTTGCAAGATGTCCGTGCGCAATCCGGCTTCGAGGATTAACGTGAGGACAAGCGCTTCGGGTTTTGCGCCCGACACGGCCAAATCATTTACAGTTCCGTTGACCGCGAGTTCTCCGATGGAACCGCCTGGAAACACGATTGGTTTGACGACGAAGCTATCCGTGGTCACCGCCATCCGCGCGCCATTGATTTTCAGATGGGCAGCATCCCCAAGCGGCTCAGTAGACGCGCCAAAAAAGAGGGGGGCAAATAGCCCTTCCACGAGACGTCGACTGGCTTTCCCGCCGGCGCCATGCGCCATCTCGATCTGATGTTCGCGAAAGCGAATCTTGGGAGCAGGATTGCCGAGCTTGGCGCCGGCGCTCATGCTGAGGCACTGATAGTCGTCAAGAGATTAGCCTTTCGATGCTCGTAATTGTAATAAGCGGCGCATGATCCTTCTGAAGACACCATCAGCGCCCCGACCGGATTTTCCGGGGTGCATTCCTTGCCGAACAATTTGCATTGCGCTGGTTTCAGAACGCCTTTGAGCACTTCTCCGCACTGCGCGGCTTTCGGATCGGTGACGCGAATTCCCGGAACGTGGAATCGTTGCTCCGTATCCCATTCGGCATACTCCTCGCGGATGCGGAGCGCGGACTGCGAGATGAAGCCCAAGCCGCGCCATTCGAAATACGGCCGCAGCTGAAAAGTTTCAGCCATCGCTTTCAAAGCGGCGCGATTGCCCTCCCAGGGGACAACCCGCTTGTATTGATTTTCGACTTTGGCTTCGCCTTTTTGAAGCTGGGTGAGAAGCATCACGATCGATTGGAGGAGGTCGAGCGGCTCAAATCCACATACAACGATAGGTTTGCGCTCATTTTTTGCAATCCATTCGTAAGGCCTGCAGCCGATCACAGTGGAAACGTGCCCTGGCCCGATGAAACCATCCAGGCGCATGTCGGGAGAGTCCAGAATCGCGCGAATCGCGGGGATGATGGTGACGTGATTGCAGAAAATCGAAAAATTATGAATGCCTTCGGCTTTCGCTCGCTGCAAGGTCAAAGCCGTCGAAGGAGCGGTAGTCTCAAAACCGATGGCAAAAAACATCACATGCTTCTGCGGATTCACTTTCGCCAGTTTGATTGCGTCCGTGGGCGAATAGACGATGCGCACGTCCATGCCTCGCGCCTTGTGCTCGAGCGGGCTGCCGTTGGTACCGGGGACTCGCATCATGTCGCCAAAGGCGGCGAAAACCACGTCTGGCTGCATCGCTATCGACAAGCCGTCGTCGATGCGGCCCATGGGAAGCACACAGACCGGGCAGCCGGGCCCGTGGATCAACTCGATATTCGGCGGCAGTACGTCTTTCAGGCCAAAACGGTAAATAGCGTGTGTATGCCCGCCGCAAACTTCCATCAGCCTGTAATGCCGATTGGGATCGGCCAGACGGCGAATCTCTTCGGCGGCTCTGGTGATTAATTCCGGATCGCGAAACTCATCCACGTATTTCATTTTCGACCTCGAAAAAGCGGCCTACGATGGCTGGGTATCTTCGATTTCTTCCAATCCGTATCCGCGCACTTCCTGAACTGCTGCTTCGCACTCGCCAAGCATTTCAAGCGTTCGCATTTGGTCGAGCGCGTCCACTTCGCTGATTTTGCTCATTGCGAACCCCACGTGAATCAGGACCCAATCGCCCGGTACCGGCTTGTCGTCTTCGAGGAGCCCGAGATCAACTCTGCGCCGCATGCCGACCACGTCGACGAGCGCTGAATTCGGATTGTCAGGGGAAATCTCGACAATTTTTCCCGGTATGGCTAGACACATATGGCATCCTCCCGGCGGAATCTCAATTTCATTGTCAGCGCTCATCGCTTCTCTCTATTGCGGCCATTCGCCGTTTTGAATCTTATTCACCAGGGACTCAACCAGCCTCGCCGCTTCTTCTACCACGGCTGCTACGGGTTCGCTGAGACCCATCTGGCCTTCTTCCGGTCCCAGCGTCGCCGGCTCACAGCCGACCAGCAAAATCCGGTTCAATTCTCCGCCCATTGATTTCGCGATGCGAATCACGTTCATCGGATTCATGCTGTGCGCGTCGACTGAAGTTTGCCCCGCTTCGGGAGCATCAAGAGCGTTCAAGTCTGGCTCAATCACGTAGAGGCTTCCGGGCCTTCCGCCACGCGGACACGCGTCCACCAGAATTGTCACGTCGGAACCATCAAGCAGCGCGTAGGCCAAATCGAAACCGCGGATGCCGAAGTCTATGGCTTTCACGCGTCCGGGGAATTTGCGGCTTACCAGTCGCTGCACTACTTCGACGCCAAATGCGTCATCACCGAGAAAAATATTTCCGATGCCGGCGATCAGAATGGACGGCGTTTGCGCTTTCGCGTCTTGTTCTGATTCGTCCATGGGAAGCGGCTCGACTTCCTCGGGATCGAAGAAGAAACGATGCCCGGGTTGCCGCATGATTCCGATGTCTCTGCCTGGATCATCATCGGCCACGACGCAGACATGAAATTTGCCTTCGTAATCCTGCTCAATGGACTCGATCATCGCGGTTTTTCCCGCGAGGGCGATATCCATCACGTCGCCGCGCTTGCCGGGATGCAGGCGGACTCGGTGCCCTGGTTTCACTTCGACGCCCGCGATGCTCAAGCTTCCCGCGGGAGCCTTGTCTTCCAGGAGTCGCCACTCCCATTCGTTCATCGCTGTTCCTCGCTCGCGGGACGCAAGCCTCGCAAGACCCCGTGAAGCTTCATGAAGTGTTCCGCGGGCATCGACTCAGTGCGCTCCAAAATTTCGCGCGAGCGCTCATCGGCATGTCGCATTTCGTGCTTCTCGTCGTCAGTCAAGGTCAGAATGCGCAGCGCAAGAATTTCGTCGATCTCGGTGCCATCGAACAAATTACCCGGGCTCTCGGGGGCAATCTGCGGGTAATCGTAAAGAATAATCGGCGAGGAAAGCATGCAGTCACGCTGCCCTTCTTCGCCAACTAAGACGGGCCAAGTTCCCACATTTTTGCACTCAGAGGCGACACCTTTCAGTTCAGCCGGAGGGTCGATGGAAGATACAAACTCGCCCCCACTAATACTGAGAATGGTGTGGGCGGAAAGAAGCGACTGCATGAGGGCGGCGTCACGGTTTGCGGAACTCGAAATCATAGTCGAAGTGATATTCAAGATGCCCACCGTGATTTTGAAGAGTCCGTCTTCGACGCATTCAGCACCTACTTGCACTTTTGCCGTGACGGAGTCTTTCGTTCGCACAATGACTGCCGCGATGCGAGCATCCGCCGAACGAACCGGTTCCAACTCGCTGCCACTGGGGGAATCAAGAACCGTGGAGTGACCCGAGGCAAGAAGATCGGCGAGACGGAACGAAGGGAGAACGATTTCGCGCTCGATCGCTTCTTGCCAGGTTTGAAGGATCTGATCTCCCACTTGAAGCGTTTCAACAATCTGAAAATCCGGGTCGTCACCTTTATCGATGCTGACGGGCAATTCGGCGAGCGGTGTCTTGAGCTCGCCGATTGTTCGCGCGACTGCTTGCAAAAAGCGCACCTTGACGCTCAACTCCGTACAGGAGCTTCCGTTCGCAAGGCATTCCGTTTGCATGAACCAGTTATCCGCACCGTTTTGAATTTCGCTATACGCCTGGGGGTACACGACGCCGAAATTCCATCGCTGGCGGTTTTTAACGGACGACGGCCGGTAAGGGTACAGCATGTAGCCTTCGTATAGGACGGCGTTCGCGATGTCTTCCACAAGTTTCGCGTTCACAGCTGCAC